>WNGE01000085.1_pt1 | contig 130239 bp, 111 predicted proteins | sample 5400651 | NCBI WGS metagenome assembly WNGE01 (sample SAMN13153370, study PRJNA577476) | soil metagenome | isolation source: 60 cm soil or saprolite under grassland replicate 2 | place: USA:California | collected 2016-06-15 | reverse complement strand
TCGAGGCCGCGCGTCTCGGGCAGGCGGGCGAACAGCGGCGCCACCACGGCCACCGGGGCGGCCACCAGGACGGCGGCGACGGCGAAGCTCTGCAGGCCGTCGGCGAGCAGGCCGAAGGCGACCAGGCCGGCGACCGCGCCGAGGACGCCGGCGACGCTCACCCAGCCGGCGACGGTGCTGCGGATCCGGGTGGGGAACAGCTCGGCGCCGAGCGCCCCGACCGCCGGGGCGAAGGCCGACATCGCCACGATCGAGGTCAGGTAGCCGGCGACCGCGCCGGCCACGGAGCCGCTGTAGGTGAGCATGCCGGCGAGGGCCACCACCACCTGTGTGCTGCCGGCGGTGCGGCGCCGGCCGAGGCGGTCGCTCGCCCAGCGGCCGGCCAGCAGCCCGCCCAGCCCGAGGACGCCGGCAGCCACCACCATCAGGGCGGTGGCCGAGCGGGGCAGGTCGAGCACGCTCTCGCTGTAGACGAACAGCAGGCTGGTGGCCGGGCCCTGGATGAACGCGAACGCGAACGCGAGGGTGAACAGCAGCACCAGGCGCCCGCGGAAGGCGGCGGGCACGCGGCCGAGCACGCGCCGGTCGCTGCCGGCGGCGCTGCCGGCCCTGGCCCGCTCGAAGCGCTCTGGCTCCTCCAGGCGGCGGCCGAGCAGCGGCAGGGCGACGAGCGGGATCAGCAGCAGCGCGAACAGACCTCGCCAGCTGAGCGCGTCCCCGGCGATCCCCCGGATGATGGCGGTCAGGCCCGCGCCGGTGCCGTAGGCGGCGGCGATCAGGGCGATGGCCTTCGCGCGGTTGGCGCTGGAGGTCTCCTCGGCGGCGATCACGCCGATGATGGCGTTGGTGGCGGTGAGCATCGGGCGGCTGGCCGCGAACAGCGCCACGAACCACCAGAAGCCGGGGCTCAGCCCCGCCGAGGCCGCGATCGCGAGGCCCAGCGCGGAGCAGCCGAGCAGCACCCGCCGGCGCCCGAGCTGGTCGGCCAGGCCGGCGAGCGGCAGGCTGCCGACGGCGGCCAGGCGGATGATGCCCAGGCCCAGGCCGAGGGTGGTGAACGAGAGGCCGACCTGGGCGGTCACCGAGCCGTCCGACCCCGGCTGGCCGAACCCCTTGGCCACGTCGGCGAGGGTGGTGGTCACGCCGAACTGGGCGAAGCCCGCGGCGACGGCGAGCCCCGCCGCGGTCAGGATGGCGGGATGGCGCCAGCCATAGAGCCGCACCGAACGGGTCGTCGGCCGCTGCAGGTTCGGTTGGCTCGCTGGCATGGTCGCTCGTGCCCGGCGCCAGCGTGCTGACGCCTGCTCGTCGGTGGTTGTCGCTGGCTGGACTGTAGCGCCCGCGACCGGCGCTGTGCCTACCCCAGGTGCGGGTAGCGCCAGTCGCTGGGCGCAAGGGCGTTCTCCTTGATCGCCCTCGGGGCGACCCAGCGGACCAGGTTGAGGCCGGAGCCGGCCTTGTCGTCGGTGCCTGAGGCGCGGGCGCCGCCGAACGGCTGCTGGCCGACGACGGCGCCGGTCGGCTTGTCGTTGACGTAGAGGTTGCCGGCGGCGTAGCGGAGCCGCCCGAGCGCGTCGAGCACGGCACGCCGGTCGTGGGCGAAGACCGCGCCGGTGAGGCCGTAGGCGGAGTCGTCGACCAGGTCGAGGGTGGCGCCCCAGTCGGCGTCGTCGTAGACGAACACGGTCAGGATGGGGCCGAACAGCTCCCTGGTCATGGTGTCCGAGCGCGGGTCGTCGCTGCGCAGCACGGTCGGCTGTACGAACCAGCCGTCGCGGTCGTCGCCGGCGCCGCCGGTGACCACCTCGGCCCCTGCGGCCCTTGCGCCCTCGATGGCGTCGAGGTGACGGCGGAAGGCACGCTCCTCGATCACCGCGCCGAGGAAGTTGCCGAGGTCGGCGACGTCGCCCATGGGCAGCGAGCCGGCCAGGTCCGCGATGCCGTCGCGCACCGCCGGCCAGAGCGAGCGGGGGACGTACGCGCGCGAGGCCGCCGAGCACTTCTGGCCCTGGTACTCGAAGGAGCCCTGGCCGAGCGCGACCACCAGCCGCTCCACGTCGGCGGAGGGATGGGCGAGCACGAAGTCCTTGCCGCCGGTCTCGCCGACCAGGCGGGGGTAGCTGCGGTAGCGCTCGATCCGCTCGCCGGCCTTGCGCCAGAGGCCGCGGAACACCGCGGTCGAGCCGGTGAAGTGCAGCCCGGCGAAGTCTCGGTGGGCCATGGCCAGGTCGCTGACCATGGCGCCGTCGCCGTGCAGCAGGTTGACCACGCCGTCGGGCAGGCCCGCCGCGCCCAGCAGCTCCATCAGGTGGTGGGCGGAGAGCGCCTGCTTCTCGGACGGCTTCCAGACGACCACGTTGCCCATCAGCGCCGGCGCGGTCGGCAGGTTGCCGGCGATCGAGGTGAAGTTGAACGGGGTCATCGCCAGCACGAAGCCCTCGAGGGGGCGGTAGTCCATGCGGTTCCAGATGCCCCTGCCGGAGAGCGGCTGCTGGGCGTACAGCTCGGCGGCGAAGTGCACGTTGAAGCGCCAGAAGTCGGCCAGCTCGCAGGCGGCGTCGATCTCGGCCTGGTGGACCGACTTGGACTGGCCGAGCATGGTGGCGGCGTTGAGGGTGTCGCGCCAGGGACCCGCGAGCAGGTCGGCGGCGCGCAGGAACACGCCGGCGCGCTCCTCCCACGGCAGGGCTGCCCAGTCGGCGGCGGCCGCGAGGGCGGCGTCGATCGCCCGCCCGACGTGCTCCGGCTTGGCCGCGTGGACGTCGGCAAGGACCAGCTCGTGGCGGTGGGGCGCGCGGGCCGGGAAGGTCTCGCCGCTGGTCACCGCCGCGCCGCCGATGACCATGCTGGCCTCGACGCGCTCCTTGGCCATGGCCGCGAGGCGCTGCTCGAGACGCCCGCGCTCGGGCGAGCCGGGGGCGTAGCCGAGGACGGGCTCGTTGGCCGGGGTGGGCGCCCGCGCGATCGCGGTGGTGCCGGGAGAGCTGGACATCGCATCCTCCTGAGAGCTCGAGGCCGCTGCGGAGACGTCGGCGCATCCCCAGCGCCCGCCGCACCCAGGGTAGTGGTGCCCGATAGGACGGTGACGACTTGCAGGAGACGATCGAACCGCTGGGCGGTACCCTGGGTGCCGACCCGGTGCGCCGGGGGGCGCGGGAACTTTGCCCATGCGCCGGAACCAGCGGTTCCGGCATCGGTTTCCCGACGCCGCCCCCGGCGCACCGGCGTTCCTTCCCAGCCTTGTCTCCTGGGTGTTGTCTTGCCTTGGCCGCTCTTCCAGCCTTGGCGCACTGCCAGTGCCTCGGCCTCGTGACACGTTGGATTTACCGTTAAGCGCCCTGCGGGGCATCTGTGGGATGCTCCATCGCGCCAGAGCACGCAACCGCGAGGGAGCGCAGGTGAGTGGGATGTACCAGACCGGACCGCCGTCGGTAGGGCTGCTGGCCGAGCCGATGCTGGTGATCAACCAGAAGCTCAAGCTGATCGAGCTGAGGAACGAGTTCAAGATCTTCGACCAGCACGGCAACCAGATCGGCGCCGCCATCCAGGCCAGGCAGTCGCCGCTGGCGTTCCTGGCGCGGGTCTTCAGCGACCTCGACGTGGCCCTGCCGATGACGCTCGAGGTGCGCGACCGCGGCGGCGGCCTCGCCCTCACCCTGCACAAGCCGTGGTTCCGCATGGCCTGCTCGGTGACCAGGGGCGACGGCATGGAGCTCGGCACCATCCGCAAGCGGATCCGCCTCGGCAAGGCGCGCTTCAGCCTGCTCGACCCGAGCGGCAGGGACGTCGGCGAGGTCAGGGCGCACAACTGGCGCGCCAAGGACTTCTCCGTGCTCGACGCGTCCGGCCAGGAGCTGGCCAGGGTCAACAAGAAGTGGGCCGGCCTGCGGGAGCTGTTCACCGACGCCGACAACTACGTCATCCAGCTGAACCCGGCCGCCCCCGACCCGATGCGCGGCCTGGCGGTGGCCTCGGTGCTGGCGATCGACACGGTGATGAAGCAGAAGGACACCAGCTAGGAGAGCACCTCAGGTCAGCTCCCGTGCCAGAGGGCCGCGCCGGAGGCGGGGTCGAAGAACGACAGGGCGCCGGCGTCGACCTCCAGCTCGATCGCTGCACCGATGCGCGGCCGCTGGCCGGGCGTGACCCTGGCGACCACGTGGCCCTGGCTGGGGTCACGGTCGGCGTCGGCCGCCTGGACGTCCAGCGGGCAGTGCACCAGCACCTCGTGGCCGAGGTGCTCGACGCGGGCGACGGTCGAGCGGAGCCGGTGGCCAGGGCGTGCGCCGGTGGCTCCGGCGACGGTCACGGCCTCGGCCCGGATCCCGACCACCAACGGTCGGTCGCTCGAGCCGCGCAGGCGGCCCGATGGCGTACCCGGGAAGCGCAGGCGCTGGTCGCCCAGGACCACCCAGGCGCCGTCGCCCTCGTCGACCAGGCGGCCGGCAAGCAGGCTCATGGCCGGGTCACCGAGGAAGCCGGCCACGAACACGGTCGCCGGCTCCTGGTAGAGCATCCGCGGGGTGTCGACCTGCTCGAGCCGGCCTGCCCGCAGCACCGCCACCCGGTCGCCGACGGCCATGGCCTGGGCCTGGTCGTGGGTGACGTAGATGGTGGTCACGCCGAGGCCGCGCTGGAGCTGCGCCAGCTCGGTGCGCAGCCGCACCCGCTCGGCCGCGTCCAAGTGGGTGAGCGGCTCGTCGAGCAGGAACACCCGCGGCACCCGCACGGTCGCGCGGCCGATCGCGACCCGCTGCCGCTGCCCGGCCGAGAGCGTCTTGGGCAGCCGGTCGAGCAGCCGCGCCAGCCCGAGCACGCGCGACTCGGCGCCCACCCGCTGCTCGATCTCGGACTCGGGGAAGTGCCGCATGTCCAGGCCGAAGCGCATGTTGCGGCCCACGGTGAGGTGCGGGTAGAGGGCGTTGCCCTCGAACACCATGGCCACGTCGCGCTGGTGGGGCGGCCAGGCGGTGACGTCCTCGCCGCCGATGAGGATGCTGCCCCTGGTGACCGGCTCGACGCCGGCGATCATGCGCAGCACGGTGCTCTTGCCGCAGCCCGACGGGCCGAGGATCGCCAGCAGCTCCTGGTGGCGCACGTGCAGGGACAGGTTCGCCACCGCGACGGTGCCGTCCGCGTGCACGCGCGTGACGTGGTCGAGCAGGACGTCGGCCATTGGGCCCTCCCTGGCCGCAACTGGTCTCATCCTAGGCGTCGAGTGGTCCCACTCCAACGGTCGATCCGCTCAAGTTTCCCAGGCGAGCTGGTCCTCCCAGGTCTCACGGCGGCGGCTGACCCGCGCGGCGCCGTGCTCGACCACGATCTCGGGCGGCCGGGGCTGGGCGTTGTAGTTGGAGGCCATGGTCATGCCGTAGGCGCCGGCGTCGAGGATGGCCACCAGCTCGCCAGGGGCGAGGTCCGGCAGCTCCACGCCGGTCGCGAGCACGTCGGTCGACTCGCAGATGGGGCCGACCACCTCGGTGGGCCCGGCCGACGGCGCGGCCCGCACCGGCAGGAAGCGGTGCCGCGCCTGGTAGAGGGCGGGCCGCAGCAGGTGGTTCATGCCGGTGTCGAGCACCAGCATGCGCCCGGCGGCGCGGTGCTTGCGGTACAGCACCGAGCCGACCAGCGCGCCGGCCGGGGCGACCAGGGCGCGTCCGGGCTCGATGCCGAGCTCCACCTCGCGGCCGGCCACCACCGGGGCGAGCGCGGCGGCGAAGACCTCGGGGCCGGCGGCCGGGCCGCCGGCGTAGTCGACCGGCAGCCCCCCGCCGACGTCGAGCCAGTGGAGCGAGAGCCCGGCGGCGCGGCCCGTCTCCAGCACCTCGAGCCCGATGCGCGCGCCCTCGACCAGGCCGTCGGGGTCGGGGAGCTGGGAGCCGACGTGGACGTGGACGCCGAGCGCCTCGCAGGCCGGGTACTCGCCCTTCGCCGCCCGCCCGAGCAGCTCGGTGGCGAGGAGCACCGGCACGCCGAACTTGGCCTCGCTGTGGCCGGTGCGGACGTGGACGTGGGTGTCCACCTCCACGTCCGGGTTGATGCGCACGGCGAAGCGGGCGCGCCTGCCTGCTCTGGCCGCGACCTGTTGCAGCAGGTCGAGCTCGTCGGCCGACTCGACGTGCAGCAGCACGCCGTGCTCGGTGGCGAGGGCCAGCTCCGCCGCGGTCTTGCCGACCCCGGCGAAGACCACCAGGGCCGGGTCGGCACCGGCGCGCAGCACACGCAGCAGCTCGCCGCCGCTGACCACGTCGAAGGAGGCGCCGAGGACGGCGAGGCGGCGCAGCAGGGCCAGGTTGGCGTTGGCCTTGACGGAGAACAGCCCGCGGCCGCCGACCGGCGCGAGGGCCGCGCTGAGCCGCTGCCACGCGGCCGCGACCGCGTCCAGGTCGTAGACGTAGGCGGGCGTGCCGGTCTCGGCCACCACCCGGTCCAAGGGCAGCCCGCCGACGTGCAGCACGCCGTCGAGGTAGGCGAACGGGGACGGGGAGGACCGGTCGGTCGGGCGTGCGTGGTTGGTCACCGCGGAGTCTCCTGAGGCGGTCCGATGCTGCTACAGGCACCGTACGACGCCCTTCGGCGGGACCGCATCGCCGCTGGTGCATCGTCGGACGGCTCGGTGTCCTCATGACCTTGCATAACCAGGCGCGGCGGCGCAAGCTGATTTCCAGCGATGTCGCGGAAGAATCGGACAAACGGTGTTGCATATTTCCAGCTCCTCTGCATACTCATTCGTATGACCTCGATCACTGCAGGGGTGCTCGGCGCCTCCGGCTACGCCGGCGCCGAGCTGCTGCGCCTGCTCGCCCGCCACCCCAGCCTGCGGGTGACCTGGGCCGCCGGGGACAGCAGTGCCTCGGAGCCCGTCGCCTCCCGCTACCCCGGCCTCGGCCACGCCTACGGCGACCTCGCCTTCTGCACCGTCGACGAGGGCCTGAGCAAGGGCGCCGAGGTGCTGTTCGCGGCCCTGCCGCACGGCCGCGCCGCCGCCATCGCCGAGCGGCTCGGCGCGGCGGCCGGGCTGGTGGTCGACCTCTCGGCCGACTTCCGCCTGCACGACCCGGCCGCCTACCCCACCTGGTACGGCACGCCCCATCCCCACCCCGAGGAGCTCGGCACCTGGCCCTACGGCCTGCCCGAGCTGCACAGGGACGAGCTGCGCGGGGCGCGGCGGGTGGCCGTGCCCGGCTGCTATCCCACCGCCGCCCTGCTGGCGCTGGCGCCGCTGCTCGCCGCCGGCCTGGTCGAGCCGGACGGCATCGTGGTCGACGCCAAGTCCGGCCTCTCCGGCGCCGGGCGCTCGCTCAGCGACACCTACCTGTACGTGCAGGCCAACGAGAACGTCACCCCGTACGGGGTCGGCCGCCACCGCCACACGCCAGAGATCGAGCAGGAGCTGGGCCGCGCGGCCGGCCGGCCGCTGACCGTCACCTTCACGCCCCACCTCGTGCCGATGAGCCGCGGCCTGCTCGCCACCTGCTACGCCACCCTCGCCGCCGGCGCCGGCGCCGAGGAGCTGGCCGCCGCCCAGGCCGCCGCGTTCGCCGCCGAGCCGTTCGTCGACCTGCTGCCGGCCGGCGCCTGGCCGGCGACCAGGGCGGTCGTCGCCAGCAACCGCGCCCAGGTCGCCGCGGCCGTCCTCGGCGGTCGCAGGGTGGTCGCCGCAAGCGCCATCGACAACCTCGTCAAGGGGGCCGCCGGACAGGCGCTGCAGTGCGCCAACCTGGCCCTCGGCCTGCCCGAGACGGCCGGCCTCGAGCTCGTCCCCCTGGGCCCGTGACCGTCGACCGTGGCCTCGGCGTGAGCGCCGCCGCCGGCTTCTCCGCCGCGGGGGTCGCCTGCGGCGTCAAGCCCGCCGGCGAGCTCGACCTGGCCGTGGTGGTCGGGCCGCCGGGCACGGTGGCGGCCGGGGCGTTCACCACCAACGTGGTGGTGGCCGCGCCGGTCGTCTGGTCGCGGGCGCGCCTGGCGGCCTCGCCGGCCGCCCGCGTGGTGGTGGTCAACTCCGGCAACGCCAACGCCTGCACCGGCCCGGCGGGGCACCGCGCCGTGCGCGCCACCGCCGAGCGCGCGGCGGCCGCGCTGGGCTGCCCGCCCGAGCAGGTGCTGGTCTGCTCGACCGGGGTGATCGGCGTGCCGCTCGACGCCGAGCTGGTCGGCGACGGCGTCGCCAAGGCGGCAGCCAACCTCGGGCGCCGCGGAGGCCGCGACGCCGCCGAGGCCATCCGCACCACCGACACGGTCGCCAAGCAGGCGGGGACGGTGCTGCCAGGCGGGGTCACGGTGGGCGGCATGGCCAAGGGCGCGGCCATGCTCGCCCCCGCCCTCGCCACCGCGCACGCAACCATGCTGGCCGTGCTCACCACCGACGCGCTGGCCGACCCGGCCGCGCTGTGCGCGGGGCTGGCCGCGGCGGTGGAGGAGAGCTTCAACCGCATCACCGTCGACGGCGCCCAGTCCACCAACGACACCGTGCTGCTGCTCGCCTCCGGCGCCTCTGGCACCCGTGCCGACCCCGAGGAGCTGGCCGGCGCGGTCCTGGCCGTCTGCGACGACCTCGCCACCCAGATGCTGGCCGACGCCGAGGGCGGCACCAAGGTGATCCGCGTCGAGGTCGGCGGGGCGGGCAGCGCCGAGGCCGCGCTGGCGGTCGCCCGCCGGGTGGCCGACAGCCCGCTGGTCAAGGCCGCCGCCTACGGCGGCGACCCCAACTGGGGCCGGGTCCTGCAGGCCGCGGGCACCGCCGGCGTCGCCTTCGACCCGGACGCGGTCCACCTGGAGCTCAGCGGCGAGGGACAACCCGTGGTGCTGCTGCGCGACGGGGTGCCGACCGGGGCGGACGGGAGCGCGGCCATGGCCGCGCCCCAGATCGCGTTCCGCCTCGATCTCGGCGGCCACGGGCCGTGGGCGTGCGTGCGCACCGCCGACCTGACCCCGGAGTACGTCCGGCTCAACTCGGAGTACACGACATGACGGCGACCACCGGCCCGAGCACCGAGGACCTGCAGGCCAAGGCGGCCGTGCTGCACGAGGCGCTGCCTTGGATCAAGCGCTTCACCGGCCGCACCGTGGTGGTCAAGTACGGCGGCGCCGCGATGGCGACCGGCGCCGGGGGAGACGCGGCCTCGCTCGACTCCTTCGTCGACGACGTGGTCCTGCTCCGCTACGTCGGCGTCGACCTGGTGGTGGTCCACGGCGGCGGCCCGGAGATCAGCCGCACCATGGAGCGCTTCGGCAAGCAGCCGGTGTTCGTCGACGGCCTGCGGGTGACCGACGCCGACACCATGGACCTGGTCCGCATGGTGCTCGTCGGCCGCGTCAACAAGGCCCTGGTGGGGCGGTTCAACACCCACGGCCGGCTGGCCGTCGGGCTCTCCGGCGAGGACGGCCTGCTGGTCACCGCGCGGCCCAAGCGCGACCCTGGCGGCCGCGACCTCGGCCTGGTCGGCGAGGTCGCCTCGGTCGACCCGACGGCGCTGCGCGCGCTCACCGGCGCCGGGCTGATCCCGGTGGTGGCCACGGTCGCCGCCGGCCCGGGCGGCCAGCCCTACAACATCAACGCCGACACGGTCGCCGGCGCCCTCGCGGCCGCCCTCGGCGCGGAGAAGCTCGTCTACCTCAGCGACGTGGAAGGGCTCTACGCCGACCTGGGCGACAGCGGCTCCCTGATCCGCCGCCTCGACCTGCACGAGCTCGAGGGGCTGCTGGCCGCGGGCCGCGGTCACGCCGGCATGCTGCCCAAGCTGCAGGGGATCGCCACCGCGCTGCGCGGCGGGGTGGGCAGCGCCCACATCCTCGACGGGCGCCTGCGCCACGCCCTGCTGCTCGAGCTGTTCACCGACAAGGGGGTCGGGACCATGGTCACCGCGGGAGAGGCCGTCCCTCCCCGAGCCGTCGGGCCGCAGGCCCTGTCGACCAGGGAGGTGACGCCGTGAGCGAGAGCTTCGCCGCCCGCGAGGCGGCGGTGCTGTGGCCGACCTACGTGCGCCCGCCGGTGGTCTTCACCCGTGGCGAGGGCGTGCGGCTGTGGGACGCGAACGGACACGAGTACCTCGACTTCCTCGGCGGCATCGCGGTAGTCGCCGCCGGCCACGCCCACCCGCACGTGGTCGAGGCGGTCAGCGGGCAGCTCGCCGCCCTCGGCCACACCTCCAACCTCTACTTCACCGGCCCGCAGGTCGACCTGGCCGAGCGACTGGTCGACCGCTTCGGCCCGCCCGCCAAGGTGTTCTTCTCCAACTCGGGCGCCGAGGCCAACGAGGCCGCCATCAAGGTCGCCAGGCGCTGGGCCAAGGCCACCAAGGGCGAGCGGGCCGTCGGGATCGTCGCCGCCGAGGGCGGCTTCCACGGCCGCACCCTTGCCACCCTGGCCGCCACCGGCAAGCCGGCACTGCACCCCACCTTCGCGCCGCTGCCCGCCGGCTTCAGCCACGTCCCCTTCGGCGACGCCGACGCCCTCGCCGCGGCGGTCGGCCCCGACACCGCCGCGGTGCTGCTGGAGCCCGTGCAGGGTGAGGCGGGCATCCGCGTGCCGCCGGCCGGCTACCTGCGCGCCGCCCGCGAGATCGCCAGCGGCAACGGCGCCCTGCTGATCCTCGACGAGGTCCAGTCGGGCATGGGGCGCACCGGCCGCCTCTTCGCCCACCAGCACCAGCAGGTGCGGCCGGACGTGATCACCCTGGCAAAGGCGCTCGGCAACGGCTACCCGATCGGCGCCACCATCGCCACCGCCGAGGTGGCCAAGACCATGCGGCCGGGCGACCACGCCTCAACCTTCGGCGGCGGCCCGGTCGCCTGCGCCGCCGCCCTCGCCACCCTCGACGTGGTCGAGCGGCTGCTCGACGGCCACGTCGCCAAGGTCTCGGAGCACCTCAGGGAGGGCCTGGTCGAGCTCGCCGCCCGGATCGGGCCGCAGGCCGGCGTCCGCGGCCTGGGGCTGTGGTTCGCCCTGGAGCTCGGCCCCGACGCGCGGGCGAGCGCCAAGGAGGTCGCCGCCGAGGCGCTCGACCGGGGCCTGGTCGTCAACCCGGTCACCGAGACGGCCGTGCGGCTGGCCCCGCCGCTGGTGGTCAGCGAGGCCGAGGTCGACCAGGCGATCACCAGGCTCGCCGGCGCCCTGGCGGAGGTGGCGCCATGACCGCGCTGAAGCTGGCCAGGCAGGCGGCGCTTGCCGCGCTGCTGCGCGGCCGCCGCATCACCGGCCAGTCCGGCCTGCTCGAGGCGCTGCACGCCCAGGGCTTCGAGGCCACCCAGGCCACCGTCTCGCGCGACCTCGACGAGCTCGGCGCGGTCAAGGTCCGCGGCGACGACGGCCGCCTCGTCTACGCCCTGCCCGAGCCGCTGGCCGCCGACGGCGTCGACGAACGGGAGCTGCGCCAGGTCCTGGCGCTGTCGCTGTCGGCGATCGTCCCGAGCGGGAACCTGGTGGTGGTGCGCACCCCGCCCGGCCACGCCAACGTGCTCGCCTCCACCCTCGACCGGGCCGGCCTGCCCGGCCTGGCCGGCACGGTCGCCGGCGACGACACCGTGCTGCTGGTCTGCACCGAGGGCACCTCGGGCAGGGCGATGGCCCACCAGCTCAGCGTGCTCGCCGCCCAGGCCGGCGCCGACCCTGGCCACAACGGCGAGCAGCCCACCAGCGAGGCGGCCCACCGCCGCGTACCAGCCGGACTGAGCAGCGAGGCGGCCCCCCGCACGCCGGTTGGGACGGAGCAGGGAGGTGGGCCGTAGCCGCGCGCTGGCTGGACTGAGGAGCGACGAAGGAGCCGCAGGCGACGAAGGAGCGACGAGGGAAGCCAGCGCACGAAGCGCGAAGGCCCACCGACCGTTTGAACAAAGGAGCGAATCCATGATGAGCGACCTGGTCGTGCTGGCCTACTCCGGCGGTCTCGACACCACCGTCGCCGTGCACCGGCTCACCCACGAGCAGGGGCGAAGGGTGGTTGCCCTGCTCGCCGACGTCGGCCAGGGCGAGGACCTGGCCGAGGCGGCACGGCGGGCGCTGGCCGCCGGCGCCGAGGACGCGGTGGTGGTGGACGCGCGCGAGCGCTTCGCGGCCGAGTTCCTCGCCCCCGCGGTCGCCGCCAACGCCCTCTACGAGGGCCGCTACCCGCTCGTCTCGGCCCTGTCGCGGCCGCTGATCGCCCAGCTGCTGGTCGAGGAGGCCGCCCGCAGGGGCGCCGGGTCGGTCGCGCACGGCTGCACCGGCAAAGGCAACGACCAGGTCCGCTTCGAGGTCAGCGTCGGCGCGCTCGCGCCGGAGCTCGAGCTGCTCGCGCCGATCCGGGACTGGGCCATGAGCCGGCCACAGGCGATCGCCTACGCCGAGGCGAACGGCATCGACCTCGGCGGCGTCACCGCGGCGAAGCCGTACTCGGTCGACCAGAACCTCTGGGGCCGCACCGTCGAGGCCGGCGTGCTCGAGGACCCCTGGACGGCCGCGCCGGAGGAGGCGTTCGCCTGGACCGCCGCGCCCGCGAGCGCCGCGCGGGACGCCGAGGCCGTGGTCAGCTTCGAGGCCGGCGTGCCCGTCGGGGTCGACGGCTCGGCTGCCGGGCTGGCCAAGGTGGTCGCGCACCTCAACCAGCTCGGTGGCGCCGCCGGCTTCGGGCGGGTCGACATGATCGAGAACCGCCGCGTCGGCATCAAGAGCCGCGAGGTCTACGAGGTGCCAGGGGCGCTGGCCACCATCCTCGCGCACCGCGACCTGGAGGACCTCACCCTCGACCGCGACGTGCTGCACGAGAAGGCCCGCCTGGAGCTGCGCTACGCCGAGCTGGTCTACGACGGGCTCTGGTTCTCGCCGCTGAGAACCGCCCTCGACGCCTTCGTGGCCGAGACCCAGCAGAGCGTCACCGGCGAGGTGCGCCTCGCCTTCTCGCCCGGCCGCTGCCAGGTCACCGGCCGCCGCGCGGCCCGCTCGCTGTACCGGCCAGACCTGGCCACCTACGACGTCGACGACGCCTTCGACCACGACGCGGGGCGCGGCTTCGTCGCCCTCTGGGGCCTACCCACCCGCACCTGGGCACGGGTCAACGGCTAGATGGGGCATGACCACTCGGACGCGCCCGCCGGCGGGCCGCTCTGGGCTGGCGGCTTCGTCGGCGCGCCCGACCCGCGCATGTGGGCGTTCACCACCTCGCTCGCGGTCGACCGGCGCCTCTGGCGGCAGGACGTGGCGGGCAGCCGTGCCCACGTCCGCGCCCTGGTCCGGGCCGGCGTGCTCGGCGAGGAGGAGGGCCAGCGGCTGCTCGACGGCCTCGCCAAGGTGGCCGCCGAGCTGGCAGGGGACTCGTTCGAGTGGGCCGCGGGCGACGAGGACGTCCACACCGCGGTCGAGCGGCGCCTCACCGAGCTGGTCGGGCCGCTCGGCGGCAAGCTCCACACCGGCCGCAGCCGCAACGACCAGGTCGCCACCGACCTGCACCTGTGGCTCAAGGAGGCGTGTGCCGACGCCGTCGGCGCGGTCGCGGGCCTGGTCGACGCGCTGGTCGCCGCGGCGAAGGCCCATCCGGACGCGGTCCTGCCCGGGCTCACCCACCTGCAGCCGGCCCAGCCGGTCACCTGGGGCTTCCAGCTCGCCGCGCACGGCTTCGCGCTCACCCGCGACCTCGGCCGCCTCCAGGACGCCGCCCGCCGCGCCGACGTCAGCCCGCTCGGCGCCGGCGCGGTCGCCGGCTCCTCGTTCCCGCTCGACCCCGCCGCGACAGCGGCCGACCTCGGCTTCGCCGCCGCCTTCCGCAACGCCATGGACGCCACCGCCGCCCGCGATACCGTCGCCGAGCTGCTCGCGGCCGCCGCCATCGCCATGGTGGACGCCTCCCGCCTGGCCGAGGACGTCACCCTCTGGGCCGGCCGCGGCTGGGTGCGGCTGCCCGACGCCTGGGCCACCGGGTCGAGCATGCTGCCCCAGAAGCGCAACCCGGACGTCGCCGAGCTGGCCCGGGGCCGCGCCGGCACGGTCATCGGCCGGCTCACCGGCCTGCTCGCCACGCTCAAGGGCCTGCCCCTCGCCTACGCCCGCGACCTGCAGGAGGACAAGGCGGCCGCGTTCGACGCGGTCGACACCCTGGTCGCCACCATGGCCGCCATGGCCGGGCTGGTCGGCGGCCTCGAACCGGACAGCGCCCGCATGCGCGCCGCCGCCGAGGAGGGCGAGGCCACCGCCGTCGACCTGGCCGAGGCACTGGTGCGCAAGGGCGTGCCCTTCCGCCAGGCCCATGCCGCCGTCGCCGCCGCCGTGCGAGCGGCCGCCGAGCGGGGCACCCGCCTGGCCGGCCTACCCGCCGACCAGCTCGCCGCGATCCACCCGCAGCTCGCCGCCGCCGCCGGAGAGGTCCTCTCGGTCGACGGCAGCCTGGCCGCCAAGGTCACCCCCGGCTCGACCGAGCCGTCGCGCGTGGCCGAGCAGCTCACCGTCCTCGAGGTCACCGCCGCCACCGCCCGCGCCTGGGCCGTCGAGTTCCGCCCCAGCCTCGACCTCGGCTGACGCCGAGCTACGCTGCGGCCACGCAACGCGGACCATTGACAACCCAACCGGCTGCCGAGCAGATTCGGGACATCTGGGTTGTCCGGTCAGTGCGGCGTCCTGCCGGACCGCGGTCCCCACGGCGCCAGGGAGGTAGGCCGATGGCCTCGACGATCGTTCACAGCCCGTACCCGGACGTGACCATCCCGGACGTGTCGCTGCCCGCGTTCGTGTTCGCCGACGCGGCGCAGCGGGCCGGCAAGCCGGCCCTGATCGACGGCCCGAGCGGGCGCACGATCAGCCACGGTGAGCTGGCCGCCGGTGCGGGGCTGGTGGCCGGCGGCCTGGCGGCCAGGGGCTTCGGGCGCGGCGACGTCTTCGCCATCTACTGCCCCAACCTTCCCGAGTACGCGCTGGCGTTCTACGGCGTGCTGCTCGCCGGCGGGACCTGCACCACCATCAACCCGCTGTACACGGCCGAGGAGCTCGCCTTCCAGCTCAACGACGCGGGCGCCAGCCACCTGCTGACCATCCCGCAGTTCGTCGACAAGGCCGTCGAGGCGGCGGGTCGGTCGGGCGTCCGGGAGGTCCTGGTGTTCGGCGAGGCCGACGGCGCGACCCCGTTCACGGAGCTGCTGCGCTCCGGCCAGCCGCCGCCAGAGGTCGCCATCGACCCGGCCGCGGACCTGGCGGCCCTGCCCTACTCGAGCGGCACCACCGGGCTGCCCAAGGGCGTCATGCTCAGCCATCGCAACCTGGTCGCCAACCTCTGCCAGGGCCAGCGCGTCCTGAACACGGCCTCCGACGACGTCATCATCGCGGTGCTGCCGTTCTTCCACATCTACGGGCTGAGCGTGCTGATGGCGGCGGCGCTGTGGCAAGGCGCCACGCTGGTCACGATGCCGCGCTTCGACCTCGAGCAGTTCCTCGCCACCATGCAGGACCACCGCGTCACCCGGGCGTTCCTGGTGCCGCCGATCATGCTGGCGCTGGCCAAGCACCCCCTGGTCGACCGCTTCGACCTGTCGGCGTTGCGGCTGGTCGTGTCGGGTGCCGCACCGCTCGGTGCCGAGCTCGAGGAGGCGTGCGGCAAGCGGCTCGGCTGCGTGATCCAGCAGGGCTACGGCCTCACCGAGACGAGCCCCGTGCTGACCAGCCACCCTGGCGAGGAGGCCAGGATCAGGCACGGCTCGGTTGGGCAGCTCCTGCCCAACACCGAGCTGAGGGTCGTCGACGTCGCCGGCGGGGAGGACTTGGACCGCAACCAGACCGGCGAGCTGTGCTTCCGGGGCCCGCAGGTGATGCGCGGCTACCTCAACCGGCCCGGTGAGACCGCGCAGATGCTCGACGCCGACGGGTGGCTGCACACCGGCGACACCGGCTACGTCGACGAGGACGGCTACGTCTTCATCGTCGACCGGGTCAAGGAGCTGATCAAGTACAAGGGGATGCAGGTCGCGCCGGCCGAGCTCGAGGCCGTGCTGGTCTCGCACCCGGCGATCAGCGACGCCGCCGTCGTGCGGGTCCCCGACGAGGAGGCCGGCGAGGTGCCCAAGGCGTTCGTGGTGACCGACGCCGAGCTCACCGCCCAGGACGTGATGGACTTCGTCGCCGCGCGGGTCGCGCCCTACAAGAAGGTCCGCGCGGTCGAGTTCGTCGACGAGATCCCCAAGGCGCTGTCGGGCAAGATCCTGCGCCGCGTGCTCAGCGAGCGTGACCGCCAGGCCACCTAGCTGGGGCTGGGCCCGTCGTCCGGGAGGAGCGTTCGGGCGAGCGTGGCGGAGAGCCAGTCGCGGTAGCGCCCGGGAGGCCAGCCGCGCCGCACGACGAGCAGGTCGTGGACGGCGTGGGAGTTGAGCGTCCACAGCACGTCGCGGGCCTCGTCGACCGAGAGGCCGGGCCGCAGGGCGCCACGATCGGCGAGCAGCTGGGCGAAGCGGCCCATGCCGGCGAGCCGCTGCTCGTCCATCTGCCTGGACACCTCGGCGAGCTCGGGATCCGCGGCGGCCGCCTCCGCCAGGACGCGGAACAGCGGTCCGATCCTGGCGTGGATGCCCGGCTGGGTGGCCGCGTACAGCTCCAGCTGGCGCCGTGGGTCGGCCTCGGCGATCACGGCCTGGATCGCCGGCCGCTGCTCGGGTGATCGTTCCGCTCGCGCCGCGCCGCCGGCGACGGCGGCCTCCACCACGGCCTTGAACAGGCCCGCCTTGCCGCCGAAGGCGCGGTAGATCGTCTCGACGACGACGCCGGCGCCCTCGGCGACGCTCGCGAGGGTCGTGCCGGCGTAGCCGCGTTCCAGGAAGAGCCGGTGCGCGGCGCCCAGGATCTCGTGTCGCGTCTGCGCAGCCTGGGCCTGTCGCCGGCGGGAGTCGTAGCGGCGGCGGGGCTTGGCGTCCTTAGGCTTGACATCCTCGTACATTCGATAGCATCCTCATCACATCAAATCATGTTCGTTCCACTCAATGATAGCCCAGCAGCGGCCGGGTACCCGAGTGGCGAGGAGAAGGGGGAGCGGCATGTCCGAAGAGATCAAGGCCGTCGTGCGGAGGTTGTGGGAGGAGATCTGGCCCAACGGCGACGTGGCCGGCCTCGCGGAGGTGCTGCACCCTGAGGGCGTCAACCACGAGACGCCTCCCGGTGTCCGGCAGGATTTCGAAGGGGCCAAGCAGATCATGTCCTGGCTCGGACAAGCGTTCTCCGACCAGCGCTACGAGATCCACCAGATGATCGCCGAAGGCGACACGGTCGCCGTCCACCTGACCCACAGCGGTCGCCACACCGGGGAGTTCATGGGCCTCGCCCCGACCAACCGACCCTTCGCCTACCGACACGTCCACATCATCCGCTTCCAGGACGGCAAGGCTATCGAGCACTGGGCGGTGCGGGACGACGCCACCCTCATGCGCCAGCTCACCGGCGAGCTCGCCGTGAGCGAACCTATCACCGCATGAGCCGTTCCTACGTGGTGACGGGAGGCGGCCGCGGCGTGGGCCGCGCCCTGGTCGAGCGGCTGCTCGGCGAGGCCGACAGCGTGGTCGCGATCGAGCTCGACCCGGCGGCGCTCATATGGACCGACAGCCATCCCGCCGGTTCCCGTGTGGTCGCCGTGGTCGGCGACGCCGCCGACGAGGTGGTCGCGGAGCGGGCCGCCGACCTCGCCGAGGCCGCCGGCCAGCTTGCGGGCTGGGTCAACAACGCCGCCGTGTTCCGGGACGCCTCGGTCCACGACGCCTCGCCCCGCCAGGTGCTGGAGCTGATCGCGCGGAACCTCGATCCCGTCGTGGTCGGCTGCTCGACCGCGATCCGCCGGTTCCTGGCGGCGGGCACGGGCGGGGCGATCGTCAACGTCTCCTCGCACCAGGCCCGCCGGGCGGTCCGCGGCGCGCTGCCGTACGTGACGGCGAAGGCGGCCATCGAAGGGCTGACCCGCGCGCTGGCGGTGGACTACGGGCCGCACGGCATCCGGGTCAACGCGGTCGCGCTTGGCTCGATCGCCACCGAGCGCTACGACGCGTTCCTCGGCCGGCAGGAGCCCGCCGCGGCCGCTCGGATCGAGGAGGAGATGCGCCAGCTGCACCCGATCGGCCGGGTGGGGCGCCCCGAAGAGGTCGCCGCCGCCGTCGCCCACCTGCTCTCGGACGACGCGAGCTTCATCAACGGCGCGACCGTGCCGGTCGACGGTGGGCGCTCGGTGCTCGGGCGTGATCCCGAGGCACGCGAACCCGGGGCATAGGGCGACGCTCCGGGTCGCCCGGGGTGCTCGCTATCGCCGGGCAGGGCCGAGGCGGAAGATGGGGTGGTCGGGGGCGATGCGGCGCAGCTCATCGTCGGAGGAGTCGGGTCCGACGCCGCCGAAGAACACGCCGACCTCGAACTTCCAGCGCCTGAGGTACTCGCGCAGGATCGGTGGCTTGTCGTCGTCGGCGATCTCGGTGGCGGTGAACGGCTCCTGGCGGCGGCCGAGCAGCAGGCGGCCCTCGCCGCTGACGCGGAGGTTGCGCACCCACTGGGTGTGGCCTCGGGGGGCGACCAGGTAGCGGGACCCCTCCAAGCGGAGCAGGTTGACCGGGTTGCGGCGCCACTGGCCGCTGCTGCGGCCGCGGACCTCGAGCACGCGCGAGCCGACCACGCTGACGCCCAACCGCGTCAGGCCGGCGACCACGCGGTTGAAGACGTTTCGGGTGAACCAGCCCGGCTGCTGGTAGTGCGTCTGCTCGCTCATCGCCATTACGGTAGCGGTCCGCCGGCGCGGCCGGCCAGGCCCCGCGCTTGGCCGGGGGCTGGCCGGCGGCGAAGATGGCGCCATGAATGCCGACGAGTACATGTACTTCGCCAGCGCCGCGCTCGACGGGATGTGCCGCATCGCCGTCGAGCTCGGCGACGACCTGGCCAACCGCCGCCCGGCGATCCCAGGCGCCAACACGCCCTACGCGCTGGTGATCCACTGCCTCGGCGTGGCCGGCTACTGGGCCGGCGGCCTGGTCGCCGGCCGCCACATCGAACGTGACCGCGACGCCGAGTTCCGCGCCAGTGGCCCGGTCGGCCGGCTCGTCCCGCTGGTGGAGCAGGCGAAGGCCCAGCTGGCCGCGGACGTCGCCGGTGCCGTCGCCGAGGCCCCTCCGCGCGGCGCGCTGGACGGCGCGTACGAGGGACCGCCGCAGCCGCTGACCCAGGGCACCGTCCTGCTGCACGTGCTCGAGGAGCTCTGCCAGCACCACGGCCAGGCGGAGGTCATCCGTGACGCCCTCCTCGCCGAGGCCGGGGCGTCCGGGTGACCCTCACCTCCTGATGCCGCTTCCGCTGCGACAGGCCGCGATCGTCGCCTACCACGGAGGAGCGCCGCAGCCGCTTGCTGCGCTCCTCCGCGCCGTCCAGGCGCTGGTCGCCGGCGAGCTGGGAGCGGGCTTCCGGCCAAGACCGCTCGCCGCGGTCCACGCGACCCTGGTGGGGCTCGAACGGACGGAGCACGGTGAGCCGGTCAACCTCAACCGGCACGCGCTCACGGAGTCCGACGACGCGATGGACCTGGCAGGCCTGTTCGGCCACCTCTGCTCGCTACTCGGGTCGGGCGGGCTGGCGGCGGCCGATCTCAGCCTGGTCGCCTACACCGACGTCGCGCTCCCGGAGGAGACCACGCTCGCGCTGCCGCTCTGCGGAGGGGAGCGGGAGGCGCTGGCGTTCTTCGCGAACGCGACACGGCCGCCCCAGCAGCCTGCCCGTTGAGCCAGGGCGGGCGCGTCACCGCTCGCGGGCGGCGACCCCAAGGGCCGCACCGGCGAGGTTCAGGAGCGCGGCCACGAGGGCGGCGTGGTTCCACCCGTCGACCAGCTCTGCCCGCCCAGCGCCACCAGCGGAGACGATCGCGACGACCAGGGCGATGCCAAGCGCCGATCCGAGGTAGCGGGCGGTGTTGTTGGCGCCGCTTCCGAGCCCCGCGCTGCCCCGCGGTACCGACTCGACCGCCAGTCGCGCCAGGGCGGCGTTCGCCAGGCCGCTGCCGACGCCGGCGACCGCGAGGCCGGGCGCGAGCGCCAACCACGACGATCCGGTGCCGAGCCAGGCGAGCGCCGCGGACCCGACCGCGCTCGCCAGCAGGCCGGCTACCAGACGTCCCCTGGCGGTGAAGCGCTCGGGCAGGCGGCGTGCCTGCATCGCCACCACCATGCTCGTCAGCGACCAGATCGCGAGGATGCCGCCGGCGGCGAGCGCGCTACGGTCGAGGCCACGCTGCAGCAGCGTCGGGACGTAGCTCATCAGGGCGACGGTCGCAAGGCCCGTGGCGGCCGCGCCGCCGACCGACACCAGGAACAAGGGCCGGCGCAGCAGGGCGAGGTCGAGCATCGGATCGCGCCGCCGCCGCTCGATCCAGGCGAAGGCGGCAAGTGCAGCGACGCCCGCGAGCAGGAGCAGCAGCGTCGCGGCGGAGGTCCAGCTCGTCCGGCCCGACGTCAGCCCCGCGGTCAGGCACCCCATCGCGACCAGCATGGTCAGCACCCCCGGCGGGTCGAGCCGGCGCGGGCGGGTGCGCTCGCGCGACTCCGGGAGCAGCACCCCCGCTCCCGCGACCGCGACGGCCGCCAGCCCCTCGACGCCGTAGGCGGCGCGCCAGTCGGCGACGATGGCGAGGCCGGCGCCGAGCACCGGACCGAGCGCGATGCCGCCCGCCAGCATGGCGCCCCAGAGGCCGGTGGCGCGCGTCCGCGGCGGGCCCTGCGGGAAGACGTGGCCGATCAGCCCCAGTCCGGCGGCCACGATGCCCGCGGCGCCGGCGCCCTGCAGGACGCGCGCGACCACGAAGGCGAGCATCGAAGGGGCGAGCGCGGCCAGCGCCGACGACGCGGCCAGCGAGAGGCTCGACAGGACGAACACCCGGCGGTGGCCGAGGACGTCCGCGATCGCGCCCGCGCTCAGCAGCGTGCCGGCGAGCCCGAGGCTCATCCCTCCCAGCGCCCAGGTCTGCCAGTCGGTCGCCGCGGCGAAGGATCCCGCGGTCTCGCCGACGGTGGTGATCACGGTGGTGAAGACGACCGCCGCGAGCAGCGTCGCCACGCCGACCACCGCGAGGACGGCATCCTCCCCTCGGAGCGCCGCGGCACGCGCGCGGCGTGGCGCCAGGACCACGGACAGCTGATCGAGCATGGCCATGCCTCCAGTTCCGTGAGCGCAGTTCAGTGACCGAACCGTGCGCACTACCATAGCAGCTCTCGGTTCGATCATTGAACTATCGCGGGTGTAGGATCTGGGCATGCTCGGCAAGGACTACACAGACCAGGACTGCGCGCTGGCCCGTGCCCTCGAGGTCGTCGGCGAGCGCTGGACGCTGCTGATCCTGCGCGACGCCTTTTACGGGGTGCGCAGGTTCAGCGACTTCGCCGCGCACCTGGACATCCCGCGGGCGGTGCTCGCCGAGCGCCTGCGCGGGCTGGTCGACGACGGGCTGCTGGCGCGGCGGCCCGACCCGGAGCGCCCCGGGCGCGGGGTCTACGAGCTGACCAGCTCCGGCCGCGAGCTGTGGCCGGCCCTCCACGCGCTGATGCGCTGGGGCGTCCGCTTTCACCAGGCACCCGAGCGGACCAGGCGCTTCCTCCACGCCGCCTGCGGCACCCGCCTCGACGAGCGCGGCGGCTGCCCCCGTTGCGGCACCGCCCCGCCGCCAGAGGAGGTACTGACCGCCCCGGCTGCGGGGACGCCGCTGCGCGGGGACCCGGTCAGCGTCGCCCTGCGGCAACCCCGGCACCTGCTCGAACCGCTGGTACCCCACGGCGGAGCGGCCAGGCCGAAGGTGGGCGCGGGGCGCTCAGCGGGCGAAGAAGTGGATGCCGAGCCAGGCCCAGGCGGCCAGGACCCCCACCCGGCCGGAGCGGGTGCGCATCACCCGGCCGAGCACGGCGCCGAGCGGCGGGATCCGTGAGCCCTCGCGGGCGCTGAGCAGCTGCAGGCCGGCGGCCGCCGCGACGATCAGCAGGTAGCCAGCGATCGTCAGGTCGCGGCTGCTCATCGTGCCTCCCCGTGCTGGGTCGCTGCCGGCACCAGCCCGAGCAGGTACCAGCCGGAGGTCAGCCACAGCCAGAGGAAGACCGAGCGGCCCAGGTGGCCGGCGAGGAGCGGGTCCATCAGCACGCTGATGGTCGGGTGCACGTAGGAGTCCGTGGTGAGGGAGGGCTGCAGCAGCAGGGCGCCGAGCTCCCACAGCCCGAGCGCCACCAGGACCGAGCCCCACGCGACCGCCCCCGCCCGGGAGAGCCGCTTCGGACCAGACCGGTCCTCCACCGGACGGCGCCACACCACGGCGACGGCGGTCGCCGCCGGCGCCTCCACCGCGATCGTCGCCGGCCACGAGTAGCGGGCGAAGCCCGCGACCAGCGCCGCGTAGACCAGCCCGCCGAGCACCACGGCCGGCGAGGGCCGCAGGTTGGCCAGCGCTCGCGAGACCCGGCCCGGGTCGGTCGGCGCCCGCGGCGCCTGCTCCGCCTGGTGCTCGCCGGCGGGCCGGCCGGCGTCGAGCGCCACGGGCGGCGGCCGCGCACCCCAGCCGAGCCCCACCGCGACGCCGAACAGGGCCACGCCGTCCACCACGCGGTCGCCCGACAGCACGTCGAACGTCCCCGCCAGGAGGAACACCACGATCACGGGATCACGCAGCGCGCCGAGGACGGCCGAGCCGACGGCGGCGGGCCGCGGTCGCCCGCCCACTCGCTGCGGCGGCGAGTGGTCATCCCGCCTCGGGGAAGCACCCGGGCCTGGTCTGCTCATCCACCCCTCGCGCCTGCGCCCGGCGCCATCGGCCCTCCGTCCCAAGGTGGGCGCTCGCCGTAGGCGCCGGATTCTCGACGCTCAATGTGTACCAGGTTCCCGTGACGCGGAGCAGGCTTCCCGTACGCGGCGGCGCTCAGCGCATCGACTCGGCGATGCGCAGGGCCTGCTCGCGCGAGACGCGGCCCTCCAAGCGGAAGGTCACGTCGCCGCGCTGCCAGATCAGGGTCGACCCGGCCAGGCGGCTCCGTTCATCCTGGAAGGAGCCGTAGCGGTCGGTGTAGGCGAGCCCGTGCGGCTGCGGCAGCCAGTAGCCGGGCGCGCCGTCGACGCTCAGGAACTGCACCTCGCCGCCCTGGCTGAGCTTCTTCATGAAGCCCTCGTCCACGTTCACGCGGAACTGGGTGATCAGCAGGCCGGCCTCGGTGTAGGGGGAGGCGGGCAGGCCGGGGCGGGCACGGTAGATCAGGTCGACGCGCCCGTCGGCGGGCTGGTCCGGGTCGACGTAGACCGCGTCCGGGTGCGCGAATCCGGCTGCGGTCGGCACCCGCACGGGGAACTTCACGCTCGCCCTCGCCTGGCCGAGGGTGGTCCGGTGGCCGAGACCGAGCTGGCCGCCGAGGCCGCCCAGCTCGGTGGTCGCCGGGCTGCTGGTCGCGCTGGTGGGCGGCCCGCCGAGCTGGATCTTGATGCCGCGCAGGCCGAGCAGGTCGGCGACGGCCTCGCGGGTGGTGGGGGAGAGCACCAGCACGGCGGCCGCGAGCAACGCGGCGGCCAGGCCGGCAACGGCCAGGCGCCGCGCCCGCGGCCGGCCGGGGAGGACGCGCAGGCGCGGCACCGCCGGGGCGGGGCGTGCCGGCGCGACGGGCCGCCCTGGCGCGGCCTCGAGCCGCGCCGTCACCCGTTCGGCGAGCGGCGGGGTGGCCGGGTGGTCGAGGTGGCCGCCGAGGTCACGCAGGGCCTCCACCAGCTCGCGGTCGCTCACTGCCCACCTCCTTCCGGTGCCGGCGCCCAGAGGGCCTCGGCGCCCTGCTCGGCGAGCACGCCGCGCAGGCGCCCGAGCGCCCGCGAGGTGCGCGACTTCACCGTTCCGCGGCGGCAGCCGAGCGCGCCGGCCGTCTCCGCCTCGCTCAGCTCGAGGAAGTAGCGGCAGGCGAGCATCTCGCGGTCGGCCTCAGGCAGGCGGTTGACGGCCGCGAGCAGGACCTGGCGGCGCTCGCCGGCGAGCGCCGCCGCCTCGGGGGACGGGGCCGCGCCCCCCGAGGGGCGGTCGTCGACGACCCGCAGGGTCAGGTCTTCCAGGCGCCGGGCAGAGCGGCGCCGGTTGCGGGCCTCGTTGGCCACGATCGCCAGCAGCCAGGGCCGGAACGGGGCGCCGGGGCGGAAGCGGTCGAGCGCGTACCACGCCTTCACGAACCCCTCCTGGGCGGCGTCCTCGGCGTCAGCGGCCGACCTGGTGACCAGGTAGGCGGTCCGGTAGGCGAGGTCGGCGTGGCGGCGCACGAGGCGCTCGTAGGCTTGCACCTCTCCCCGCTGCGCGCGTGCGACGAGCTGGTCGTCGTCCTCGGTGTCCAGTGGTCGGCCCTCCACGGACGGATTCCACCAGTTCCTACACCGCGACGTCACGGCCGGTTCCAGGCAGGAGGTGATGCTACGTCGGCCGGGAGGGGCCGGTCACTGCCAGTCGCGGTCCTGGCCGAGCAGCTCGCCAACGCGGCCACCGGGTTCCGGGGCGGCGAACAGGTGCCCCTGGGCCTGGTCGCAGCCGAGCGCGTCGAGCCGGGCGAGCTGGCGGCGCGTCTCCACGCCCTCGGCCACCGCCACCAGGCCCAGGCTGTGGGCGAGGCCGATCACCGCCGTCGCCACCGCGTCGTCGGGCGGCTCGCGGTCGAGGCCGGCGACGAAGGCGTGGTCGATCTTGAGCGCGGTGAGCGGCAGTTGCCGCAGGGAGGCGAGCGACGAGCAGCCGGTGCCGAAGTCGTCGACGGCCAGGCCGACGCCGAGCGCCGCCAGCCGCTCGCAGGTGGCTGCCGCCGCGCTCGGCTGGCCGGCCAGTGCCTGCTCGTTCACCTCGAGGCAGAGGCGGGCGGGGTCGATGCCGCTCCCGGCGAGCGCGGCGGCGACGCGGTCGGTCAGGTGCGCCTCGGCGAACTGGCGCTCCGAGAGGTTGACGTGGACCTTGGGTGCGATCCGGCCGCCCGCGCCGTCCCAGCGGGCAGCCTGGCGGCAGGCCTCGTCCAGCACCCAGCCGCCGACCGTGACGATCAGGCCGGTCTCCTCGGCGGCGGGGACGAACTCTGCCGGCTTCAGCTGGCCGTCGCCCGGCCGCTCCCAGCGGGCCAGCGCCTCGACGGCCACCACCCGGCCCTCGCGCAGGGAGACGATCGGCTGGTAGGCGACGCGAAGCTCGCCCCGGTCGAGCGCGGCGCGGAGCGCCGCCTCGGTGCGCAGCCGCTCGGTCAGGCGCGCCCGCACGGCCTCGTCGTACAGCTCGTAGCTGGTGCCCTCCTGCCGCTTGGCGCGGTGCATCGCGGTCTCGGCGTCGCGCAGCAGGTGCCCTGCGCGGCGGCGGTGCGACCCGGTGAGCGCGATGCCGACGCTGGCGTCGAGGGTGAGCTCCGTGCCGCCGACCGCGAACGGGGTGTCCAGCCCCGAGGCGATCCGTTCGGCCAGGCGCACCGCGTCGCGGCCGTCGCGCAGGTCCTGGCAGAGCACGGCGAACTCGTCGCTGCCGAGGCGGCCGACCGTGTCGCTGGGGCGCAGCACGCCGCGCAGGCGCCCGGCGACCGCGACCAGCACCCCGTCGGCCGCGTCGACGCCGACCCGCTCGGCCGCCTGGGCGAAGCGGTCCAGGTCCAGCACCAGCACCGCCACCAGGCCGGGGTGGCGCTCGAGGCGGGCGAGGACCGCGTCGACCCGGTCGAGGAACAGTGCGCGGGTCGGCAGCCCGGTGAGGGGGTCGCGGGCGGCCCTGCCTGCGACCTGCTCGGCCGCCTGGCCACCGAGGCCCAGCTCCGCGAGCTGCCGCACCACGTAGCGGGGCCGGCCTTCGAGGTCGGTGTGGGCCGGCCGCCCGTCGGCGTCGGTGGTCAGCCAGGCGCTCGCCAGCACCCAGACGACCTCGCCGTCGGCCCGCCGGCAGCGCTGCGGGATCTGGTAGGCGGCGAGCTCACCGTCGAGCAGCCGCTGCAGGTACTCCGCATCGGCGTCACGGTCGTCGGGGTGCAGCAGCGCCGTGAACCCGAGCGCGCGCAGCTCCGCCTCGGAGTGGCCGGTCAGCTCGACGAAGGCCAGGTTGAGGCGGAGGAACTCGCCTTCCGGGTCGACCAGCGCGGTGGCCGGCGGCGCGGACGCGAGCGACCCCCAGACCCGGTCGACGTCCTCGCGCAATGGGTCCCAGGTGATCAGCGTGGACGGAGCCGTCCCAGGCGTCCATCCAGGTCGGGTACGCATCGGAGGTCATCCTGACCCTCTGAGACGATCGAACCAATAGACCGGGAGGATACTCTTGTCCGTCCCCCGATCGGGGGACGCGACACCTGTACCCTCGTCGCGCAACCGCCGGCGGAGGCACGCATCCGCACCGTCCGCCAGGCCGAGGAGAACGCCGCCGCCATGGAGGCCGGCCCGCTCACCACCGAGCAGCTCGCCGAGGTCGATCGCCTCCTCGGGCGGTAGTCAGGCAGGCATTAGCAACCTTGGTTGACTAAATCGGGAACCTTGGGAGCGCGAGGCGGCCTCAGTACCAGCCGTTGGCCTGCCAGAACGCCTGGGCGGCCGCGGCGGTGCCGTAGCGGTCGCGCAGGTAGGCCCGGAAGGCTCCGAGCTGCTTGCCGCAGTCGATCGTGTCGTAGTCGTTGCCGAGGTACAGGATGCGGTTGCCGAGCAGGAGCTGGCCGAGGCCGAAGGCGGTCGAGGTGGGGTTGTCGGCGGTGGGGTAGCCGCCCGACTCGTGCATGATGATCCACAGCTCGGGGGCTGAGGTCCCCGACAGGTCGCAGCGGCCTCCCCCGAGGCGCCGCACCTGGGGCGTGTCGTTGGGCGAGCGCGAGGCCGCCGCGCGGCGGCGCGCCGCCTCCTCCTGCGCGATCAGCCGGCGCAGCTCCTCCGAGTGGGCGCGCAGCGTGGCGGCCTGGCCGGCCAGGCCGGTGAGCTTGGCGTCGAGCGTGCGCTTGGCCTGCTGGCGCAGCGCCTGGACCCGCTGCAGCCCGGCGACCTCGGCGGCGACCGCCTGGGTGGCGACGCGGCTGTCGCGCTCGGCCGCCACCATGCGCGCCCGCAGCCAGGCGGCCTGGCGTTGGCCCCCGCGCAGCCGCGCCATCGTGTTGGCGCCCGACTCGGCCACGTAGTCGAGCGTCACGGCGCGGTCGACCAGGTCGGGCAGGTGCTGCGGGTCGATCAGCACGGCGAGGTCGGCCGAGCCGCCGCTGATGTAGACGTTGCGGGCACGGGCGTCGATCTGCTGGCGCAGCCCGTCCACGTCGGCGGAGACGCGCCGCAGCGCCTGCTCGGCCAGCACGCGCCGCTGCCTGGCGGCGGCGAGCTGGGCGCGGGCGGCCCCGAGCCGCTGCCGCCCTTCGGCGCTGGCCCGCTGGGCCTCGGCCAGGGCGGCGTCCACCGCCACCGAGTCGGCGCGCGCGTTGCGCAGCACGGCCTCGACCTGCCCCAGCCGGTCGCGCGTGCGGGACAGGTCGGAGCGCTTGTCGACGGCGAGCGCCGGCCGGGCGACCAGGGACGCCACGGCGAGGATGCCGGTCAGCATCGCGGCGACGGAGCGTGCGCTCGTACGACAGCCGCACTTCCCAGCCCTTCGGCGTCCGTGGCCGGCGCAGGGTTGTGGCGCAGCCTGCCGACCTGACGCTTCCTGGTGCCTGGTTCGCTGGTCGCGGGCAGGCTCGCGCCGAAGTGCGGCTGCCGTACGAGGGGACACGAGCACCTCCTCGACAGGAGCTGCGGGGGATCTGGGGCTCGAGGAGTGGGTCGTGGGGGCAGCGACGGAGCGGGAGTCTACCTCAGGACGGAACGATGGATCGAACCGCGGGCACCGGCCGCACGACCTGAGCAGGTCGAGCCAGGCAAGCGGCACCCATCACTGCCGCCACCGCGCCCGCTTCGGCGCGGTCGCGCCCACCAAGGCTGGCGACAGGTACCATCCGGAGCATGACCGAGCCTCGCTGGAAGCAGCGGTACCGCGCAGCCACCCTGACCCTCCCGCGCTGGGGGGTCGACCAGCCCGACCGCCTGGTGTACGCGTCCAACCTCTCCGGCTCGTGGCAAGTGCACGCCTGGGACCGGCTCGCCGGCACGCACCGGCAGGTCAGCGAGCATCCCACCGGGGTGGTGGCCGGGACGCTCACGCCCGACGGCGGCGGCGTGGTCTGGTTCGAGGACGACAAGGGCAACGAGATCGGGCACTGGAAGCTGCAGCCGTTCGCCGGTGGCGACGCGGCCCCGCTGCTGCCCGGGGTCGGGCCGGCGTGGAGCGCGGGGCTCGCGCTCGGCCCCAAGGGCCGGGTCGCGCTCGGCCTGGCCGACCGGGACGGCTTCCGCGTCCGCGTCGGCGAGCTCGGCGGCGACAGCGTCGAGCTGTACCGCCACGAGCAGACCGTCGACCTGGCCGCGCTCTCCCGGGACGGCCGCCTGCTGGTGGTCCACCACGCCGAGCACGGCGACAACCTGCGTCCGGCGCTGCGCGCCTTCGACGTCGACCGCCTCGAGCCCGTCGCCGACCTGTGGGACGGGGACGGCTACGCCCTCTACGCCATCGCCTTCTCGCCGGTGCCTGGCGACGGCCGCCTGGCGGTGCTGCACGAGCGCGCCGGGCGGCTGCGCCCGGCGGTCTGGGACCCGGTCGCCGGGACCCGCTCCGACCTGGCGGTCGAGCTGCCCGGCGAGGTGGAGGTGGCCGACTGGTGGCCCGACGGCGGCTCGCTGCTGCTGGTCCACACCCACATGGGCCGCGACGAGCTGTACCGGCTGCGCCTGCCGGACGGGCCGCTCGAGCGGCTCGAGCACGAGCCCGGCTCGGTCACGGGGGCGCGCGTCCGGCCCGACGGCACGGTCTGGTACCGCTGGTCGTCCGGGGCGCTCCCGGCCGAGGTGCGGGCCGTCGGCGCCGGCGACGCGGTGCTGCGCCCGCCAGGGCCGCGCGCCCCCGCCGGTGTCCCGTACCAGAGCTGGACGTTCACCAACCCGGTGGGCGAGCAGGTGCACGGCTTCCTTGCGGTCCCGCCCGGCGGCGGCCCCGCCCCGACGGTGATGCTGGTCCACGGTGGCCCGCACCACCACGACGCCGACAGCTTCAGCCCCGAGGTGCAGGCCTGGGTCGACCACGGCTACGCGGTCGCGCTGGTCAACTACCGCGGCTCGACCGGCTACGGCAAGGCGTGGCAGGACGCCCTCGAGGGCGACCCGGGGCGGCCCGAGGTGGAGGACGTGGTGGCCGGACGAGACGACCTGGTCGCACGCGGCGTGGCCGACCCGGAACGGGTGGTGCTCGCTGGCGCCTCCTGGGGCGGCTACCTCACCCTGCAGACCGTCGGCACGGTGCCGGACGGCTGGCGCGCCGCGCTGGCGGTGGTCCCGGTGGCCGACTACGTCAGCGCCTACCGCGACGAGTCCGAGGGGCTGCAGGCGCTCGACCGGGCGCTGTTCGGCGGCGGCCCGGACGAGAGGCCCGAGCTGTTCGCCGAGCGCTCCCCGATCACCCACGCCCACCGGGTCACCACCCCGGTGCTGCTGCTGGTGGGGGAGAACGACACCCGCTGCCCGCTGCAGCAGGTGCTCAACTACGCCGACCGCCTCGCGGAGCTGGGCAAGGAGTTCGAGCTCGACCGCTTCGACGCCGGCCACGGCGCGCTGGTGGTGGACGAGCGCATCCGCCAGGCCGAGGTGGAGCTCGGCTTCGCCGCCCGCCACGTCCCCGGGGTGGCTCCACCGGAGCGCTGACCCGTACGACCAGCGTGGTAGCGGTGCCGCACCCGCGGGAGGATGCCACTGCGCCGCCGCGTCTCGTACCGTAGCGCCATGGACGTGGCGACCCTGCGCGAGCGCCTGCGGCGCGTGCCCGCCCCGGTGGTGGACGCGCTGCTCGCCGTGGCGGTGGCAGCGGTCACCGCCGCGGCCGTCCAGGTCGCGGTCGAGCCGCACTCGACCCCGCCGAACGCGTTCGCCTACGTGCTGGCGGCCACCTTCGGAGCCCTGCTGCTGCTGCGTCGCCGCTGGCCGCTCGGGGTGTTCGTGGCCTCGAACCTGGTCCTGTTCGCGTACTACACGATCGGCTACCCGGGCATGACGCCGGCGATCCCGCTCGGGGTCGCGCTCTACACCGCCGCGGCCGCCGGCCACCTGCGCTGGGGCCTGGCGAGCACCGCGTTCTACATGACCGGCGGCGTGGTCGTCGTGGGGATCCGGGAGCACACGCCCGCGCTGGAGGTGCTGACCTCCTTCCTGCCGCAGGCGTCGCTGATGGTCGCGCTGCTGCTGCTCGGCGACGCCGTGCGCAGCCGTCGGGCGTGGCAGGCGGAGGTGCGCGAGCGGCTCGCGCGGGTGGAGGCGGACCGCGAGCGGGAGGCGCGGCGGCGCGTCGAGCACGAGCGCCTGCGGATCGCTCGCGAGCTGCACGACGTGCTGGCGCACACGATCGCGGTGGTGACCGTCCAGGCCGGCGTGGCCGCCGACGTGCTGGCGGAGAGCCCCGAGCAGGCCAGGGCGGCACTGGCGGCGATCCGTTCGGCGAGCCGCGAGGCGATGGCCGAGCTGAAGGCGACCGTCGGCGTCCTGCGGGGCGGCGAGCGCGACGGCGAGGGGGCGCCGCGCGCGCCCAGCCCCGGCCTCGGCCAGCTCGGCGGCCTGCTGGAGGCGGCCCGCGAGGGGGGCCTGCGGGTCGAGGCGGAGGTGGCCGGCGAGCCGCGGCCGCTGCCGGCCCTGGTCGACCTCACCGCCTACCGCATCGTGCAGGAGTCGCTCACCAACGTCGGCCGTCACGCCGGCGCCGCCGCCGCGACGGTGACGATCCGCTACGAGCCCGGCGCGGTGGTCGTCGAGGTGGACGACGACGGCCGCGGACCCGGCACCACGCCGCCGGAGGGGCAGCCCGGCTACGGCCTGGCGGGGATGGCGGAGCGGTCGGCGGCGGTGGGCGGCAGCCTGGAGGCCGGGCCGCGGCCCGGCGGCGGCTTCCGGGTCAGCGCGCGGCTGCCCGTGGCGGGGACCACGGCGTGAGCGTCCCGCCGGGAGGCCAGGGGGAGCCGGGCGGCGCCGCGGCGCAAACCGAAGGGCGCGGCGGGGACGCCCGGCGAGCCGCGAGGCCGGTCAAGGTCCTGCTGGCCGACGACCAGACGCTGGTGCGCGCCGGCTTCCGGGTCCTGCTCGAACGCGGCGAGGGCATCGAGGTGGTCGGCGAGGCCGCCGACGGGGCCGAGGCGATCGAGGCGGTCAGGCGGGCGCGGCCGGACGTGGTGCTGATGGACATCCGCATGCCGGTGCTCGACGGTCTCGAGGCCACCAGGCGGATCGTCTCCGACGAGCGGCTCGGCGGAGTGCGGGTGGTGATGCTGACCACCTACGAGCTCGACGAGTACGTCTTCGAGGCGCTGCGCGCCGGGGCGAGCGGCTTCCTGCTCAAGGACATCGACCCGGCCGACCTGCGGCAGGCGGTGCGGGTCGTGGCCGCGGGCGACGCCCTGCTCTCGCCGAGCGTCACCCGCCGGCTGATCGCGGAGTTCGCCTCGAGGTCGGCGCCGTGGCGGCCCGACCCGGAGCGGCTCGCGCCGCTCACCGAGCGGGAGCGCGAGGTGATGGCGCTGGTGGCCGGCGGCCTGTCCAACGGCGAGATCGCGCGGCGCCTGTTCATGAGCCCGGCGACCGCCAAGACGCACGTGAGCCGGGCCATGGCCAAGCTGGGCGCGCGCGACCGCGCCCAGCTGGTGGTGCTCGCCTTCGACACCGGGCTGGTCAGCCCCTCCTGAGCAGGGCCGTACTCCCGCGGGCGCAGCCCGCCCCACGCGGCTACTCCGAACGGTGCAGGCAACCGCCTCCGCTGGTCCGATGACCCTCGCCGGCCCGGGACCTAGCGTCGCTCCCGTGTCCGAGAGACCGCAGTGAGGCCGGCGCTCTGTCACCTGCCTCCGCGAGCGAGAGAGAAGGTTGGTGGATGAACGGGTTGTCCAGGTTCGTGCTACGCCACCGTCTGGCCGTCGGGCTGTTCTGGCTGGTCGTGCTGGTGGTCGGGATGGGCGCCGCCGGCAAGGTCCCCGACCGGCTCTCCACCGAGTTCTCCCTGCCCGGCGCCAAGAGCTACGAGGCTGACCAGGCGATCCTGCGCACCTACGGCAACGGTGGGCGCGCCGTCCCGCTGGTGCCGGTGGTCACCCTGCCCGAGGGCAGCACCGTCGACAGCCCTGGCGTCCGGACGGCGCTTGGGCGCGCCTTCGGCGCGGCCGCCACCACCCGGGGCCTACGAACCGTCTCCTGGGCCTCGACCGGCGACCGCCGCTTCGTCGCCGCCGACGGCCGCACCACGTTCGGGTTGGTGTTCCCGCCGCCGGCCGGCTTCGGCGCCCCGGCGCTCGGGCCGGCGGTCGCCGGGCAGATGCGCGCCGCGCTGCCGCGGGGCTCGGTCGTCCAGGTGACCGGGATCGACGAGCTGTCGGCCGGCGGCGAGTCCGGCGGCGCCGGCGTGCTGGCCGAGACGCTGGTCGGCGGGCTCGGCGCCCTCGCCGTGCTCGCCTTCGTGTTCGGCTCCCTGCTCGCTTTCGTGCCGCTGCTGGTCGCCGCCGTCGCGATCCTCTCGACCTTCCTGGTGATCCTCGGCCTGACCACCTTCACCGACGTCAACTTCATCGTGCAGTTCCTGGTGGCACTGATCGGCCTCGGCGTGGCGATCGACTACTCGCTGCTGCTGGTGACCCGCTGGCGCGAGGAGCGCGCCCGCGGCCACCAAGGCGACGAGGCGGTGCACCGCGCCATGCTCAGCGCCGGCCGGGCGGTGGTGTTCAGCGGCGGCACCGTGGCGATCGGACTGGTCGCGCTGGTCCTGCTGCCGGTGCCGTTCCTGCGCAGCATCGGCCTCGGCGGCATGTTGATCCCGCTGGTCAGCGTGCTGGTCACCCTCACCCTGCTGCCGGTGGTGCTGTCAAGCGTCGGTGGCCGCATCGACTGGCCCCGGCTGCGCAAGGAGGCCCACGCCAGCCGCGGCTGGACCGCCTGGGCGCACGGTGTGGTGCGGGCGCGCTGGGCCGCCGCGCTCGGCGCCGTGGCGGTGCTCGCCGTCCTCGGCGTGGCCGCCTTCGGCATCCAGGTCGGCGACGCCAAGGCCGACACGCTCGCCAAGAGCGGCGACGCCGCCGACGGCCTCCGTGCCCTGGAGCGGGCGGGCCTGCCGAGCGGGGTGCTCACCCCGATCGAGGTGCTGGTGCCGCGTGGCGGCGACCCGGCGGCGGCCGCGGCGCGCCTGGCCGGCGTCGCGGGCGTGCACGGCGCGGTCGCGCCGAACGGCCCGGCCTGGCGCCGCGACGGCAGCGCCATGGTGAGCGTCCTGCCGGTCGAGGAGCCGAGCACCGGGGCGGGCAGGCAGACCGTCACCAGGGTGCGCGACGCGGCAGCGGCCGAGCTGCCCGGCGCGCTGGTCGGCGGCGGCGGCGCCGGTCTGATCGACGGCACCCACGCCATCTACGGCAGCTTCCCGCTGATGCTCGGCGCCATCGCCGTGGTCACCTTCGTGGTGCTCGCCAGGGCCTTCCGCTCGCTGCTGCTGCCCGCCAAGGCGGTGCTGCTCAACCTCGCCTCGGTCGGCGCCAGCTACGGGGTGCTGGTGCTGGTGTGGCAGCGCGGCTACGGCTCGCAGGCGGTCTGGGGCATCCCGGCCACCGGCGCGATCACCTTCTGGGTGCCGCTGATGACCTTCGCCTTCCTCTACGGCCTCTCGATGGACTACGAGGTCTTCATCCTGGCGCGCATGCGCGAGGAGTACGACCGCAGCGGCTCCACCACGCTGGCGATCACCGAGGGGCTCGGCCGCACCGGCCGGCTGGTGACCAGCGCGGCGCTGATCCTGTTCCTGGCGTTCGCCTCGCTGGCCAGCACCCCACAGACCGACGTCAAGATCATGGCCACCGGGCTCGGGGCCGGCATCCTGCTCGACGCGACCGTGGTCCGCGCGCTGCTGGTCCCCGCGCTGGTGTCGCTGTTCGGTCGCTGGAACTGGTGGCTGCCCGCCTGGGCCGCGCGGCTCCTGCGGGTGGCGCCGTCCCCGGCGCTGCGAGAGCCAGCCGTCCGCGGACCGGAGCGCGACGCGCAACCTGCGACGATGTCCTGATTGACGACGTAGAGGTCTTGCAGTTGTGTTGTGCCCTGGAAGGGGATCGCTCCCCTTCCAGGGCATTCAGCAGTCCGACCGAGGAGACCGCCGCCGTGACCGACAGCTCGTCCGCTCCTGGCCAGCCGCCGTCGATCGAGACCAGCGTGCCGCAGTCGGCGCGTATCTGGAACTACTGGTTGGGCGGCAAGGACAACTACCCGGTCGACCGCGCCGCCGGTGACCAGTACCGCGAGGCGTTCCCCGGCATCACCGACATCGCCCGCGCCTCCCGGCAGTTCCTCACCCGCGCGGTCCGCTACCTGGCCGGCGAGGCGCAGGTCCGCCAGTTCCTCGACGTCGGCACGGGCCTGCCGACCGCCGACAACACCCACGAGGTCGCCCAGCGGATCGCGCCCGAGGCCCGCATCGTCTACGTCGACAACGACCCACTGGTGCTCGTGCACGCGCGTGCCCTGCTCACCAGCACTCCCCAGGGCGTCACCGCCTACGTCAATGCCGACCTGCGCGAACCCGACAAGATCCTGCAGGCCGCGGCGGAGACCCTCGACCTCACCCAGCCGGTCGCGCTGATGCTGATGGGGATCCTCGGGCACGTCGGCGACTACGACGAGGCCAGGGCGATCGTGGGGCGGCTGCTGGAGGCGCTGCCGTCCGGCAGCCACCTGGCGCTCAACGACGGCACCAACGTCATCAGCAGCGGGTTCGAGGAGGCCCAACGGCACTACAACGAGACCGGCGCGGTCCCGTACCACCTGCGCAGCCCGGAGCAGATCGCCGGCTTCTTCTCCGGTCTGGAGCTGGTGGAGCCCGGGGTGGTGTCGTGTCCGCGCTGGCGGCCCGATCCCGCCGACCGCGGCGGCGGCCTGCCGGCCGAGGTGGACGCGTTCGGCGGCGTGGGACGAAAGCCGTAGCGAGCCACCCCATCAATCACCTCCTGGCGGGATGATGGCGCTGGCCAGGCTGCCCTTGCCGGGGCGGATGACCAGGGTGAACTGGCCGCCGAGCTCCTCGTCGACCAGCGCGCGGACCAGCCGGAGGCCGAGGCCGCCCGGGCGGCTCGCCTCGAGGTCCGGCTCGCCGTCGGCGGACCCGCCGCCGTCGTCGGCCACCTCCAGCACGGTGGGGCGGCCGGCGCCGCCGCGCAGGGTCACGGTCACCCTTCCCGGGCGGCCACCGAGGCCGTGCTCGATCGAGTTCTGCACCAGCTCGCTGAGGACCACCGCCAGGGGCGTGGCCACGGCCGCGTCCACCCGCACCGAGCCGGCCGCGAGGGTGATGCGCACGTCCTCCCGCCCGACCGAGCTCTCCAGCATGCGCACCACCCTGCGGGCCACCTCGGCCATGTCCACGGCGCCCTCGAACTCCTCGGTCAGCGTCTCGTGGACCAGCGCGATGGCGGCGATGCGGCGCACCGACTCCTCCAGCGCCGCCACCGCCATGGGATGGTCGCCGAGCCGGCGGACCTGCAGGCGCAGCAGTGACGCGACCGTCTGCAGGTTGTTCTTGACCCGGTGGTGGACCTCGCGGATGGTCGCCTCGCGCTGCGAGATGAGCCGGTCCCGGCCGCGCAGCTCGGTCACGTCACGGCAGAGGGCGAGGGCGCCGCGCCGCCGCCCGGCGGCGCGCAGCAGCGGCACCACCCGCACGTGGGTGACCGCGCCGTCGCCCTCGACGTCCGCCTCGACCGGCCGCCGGCCCGCCATCGCCTGGGCGACCAGCACCCCGATGCGGCCGGGGACCGGCTGGCCGAGCGGCAGCGCGTTGACCCCCATGCGCCGGAACGCCGAGGTCGCGTTCGGGCTGGCGAAATCGACCCTGGCGCTGGCGTCGAGCACCACCAGGCCGTCCCCGACCCGCGGGGACGAGACCTGCTCGTGGTCCTCCTGGAAGGGGAACAGGCCGCGGGCCACCATCTCCTGCATGGCGTCGGCGGCGCGCAGGTAGGCCGACTCCAGCCGGCCGGTGGGCCGGTCGGGCAGCTCGGCCGACTCCACGCACAGCACCGCCACCACCTCGCCCTGGTGGCGCACTGGCACGGCCTCGACCCGCACCGCCTCGGCGTCGATGAACACCGGCTGCTCGGAGCGCACCCGCCGGCCCTCGCGCCAGGCACGCTCCACGTAGGGCTGCCAGCCCGGCTCGACCACGTCCCCGACCAGGTCGGTCGGGTACAGGGTCCGGGCGGTGTAGGGGCGCAGCTGGCCGACGATCTGGAACTCCTCCGTCCCCTCCACCGGCACGAACAGCAGCAGGTCGGCGAAGGACAGGTCGGCGATCAGCTGCCATGCGCCCATCAGCGCGTGCAGGTGCCCGGCCGCCGCCGGGTCGAGGCGGCGCCGGCGCGGCGTCGGCGCGTGGGCCGGCTGGGCGGTCTGCATCGCTGCCACCAGCGTAGCCGTAGCGGGCCGGCGCCGCTGGTCGGTCAGCGCGCGACCCTGACCAGCCCGCGCATCCCGTAGGCGTAGTGGCCGGGCAGGTGGCAGGCGTACTCCAGCGCCCCCGGCGCGGCCAGGTTGAAGCTGACCGTGGTGGAGCGCTCCTGTCCCGCCGGGACCGAGATCTCGCCCGGGGCGTTGTGGCTGCGCTGCGTGCCGCGCTCGTGGAGCTCGTGGACGGCCTTGCCGCCGAGGATGAACTCGTGGTCGATCGGGTCGGTGTTGCGCAGCACGAAGCGGACGGTGCTGCCCGGCGCGACGGTGATCGCCGCCGGCTGGAAGCGCGAGTGGTGCATGGTGACCACCACCGTGCGGACGCCCGGGTCCGCCCCGGCCCGGTGCACACCCACCCAGGCCAGCGCCGCCGCGACCAGCAGGACGACGGCTGCGGCCGGTAGCGCCCGGCGGCCAGGCCGCCAGGACCGGGCCGCGCGCGGCGCCGGCCCCGGCGCGCGGCGGCCTGGCCGCCGCCTGTGCGCCTCCCGTGCCGGTTCGTCCGGGCCCTTCACCGGTTCGTCCAGGCCGGCGGTCGACTCGGCGGTGATGACGTCGCCGGCCTGGGTGGCCGGAGGACCCAGGTGGATGGTCATCGCTGGGTCCCGGCCTGGCGGGCGCGGCGGCCGGCTCGTTGCAGCGAGCCGATGCCGAGGGCGAGCCCGCTGGCGGCGACGAGCGCGACCGCGAGCCATGGCCACGAGGAGGCCACGCGGGCGGGGAAGGGGCGCGGGGCGGCGTACGGCTCGCCCGGGGCGACCAGGCCGGCGGCGACCGGGGACGGGCTGTGGCGGCCGCTGGCGTCGATCGCCAGGTCGTGGGTGAGCTCGCCGGCCGTGGTGTTGACCCGGAGGTAGGAGAGGTGCATGTCGCTGGCGGGAATCCAGCCCATGCCCTTGTCCCTGCGCAGGTCGTCGAGCAGGAGGCTGGAGGCCGGACGGCTCTGCTCCAGTGAGACCCCGGCCTGCCCGGGCGCCACCGGGCGCGGCAGCAGCGCCGGGCGCCGCTCGGTCAGCAGGTACACGTCGGCGTCGATGCGCTCGCCCGGCTGGTGGCCAAGGCCGAGGATGCGCAGCGGCACCCAGGCGTTGGCGGTGGGGATGGTGAGCTGGATGGGCGTGCCGTCGCCGAGCTGCTGGCCGCGCTCGGCGGCGGCGCGTGCGTCGAAGCTGGCCGCCATGAACACCTGGCTGCGGGCGGCGTAGAAGTCGAGCACCTCCGGCGCGTCGACCGAGAGGTCGAAGCCCTGCTTGCGCGCCCAGGCGCCGACCGCGGCGCCACCGCCGCGGACGATGGTGACGTCGAGGGCGTCGATGCGGGTGTGGCGCAGGATCTCGACGTCCTGGGGCGCGGCGGCGGCGAGGGTGGTGGCGCCGAACGGCTCTTTCACCGGCTGGGTCTCGCGCGCCAGGCGCTGCAGGGTCCACCCGCCGCCCTTGCGCACCTCGGTCGGGACGCCGGGCAGCGGGATCACGGAGCCGAACCTGGCGCCGCCGCCGGCGAACGAGAACGAGGTCAGGTAGTGCTCCTGGCCGTCGACGTAGGCGGCCAGGGTGGCGGTGCGCAGCAGCCGCACCGTGCCGCCGCGGCCGACCAGGCCGGCGCAGGCCAGCGCCGGGCCGGCCGCCACCCCGGCGATCGTGACCAGGGCCGCCAGCAGGGCCATAGAAGCTCGTGCGCTGCGCCGCGCCATCTCGCACCCCCATGGGTGATCGGCCCCGAAGGGCATCCGTCCGGGAGGCTCCGGGCTCGATGCGCCCACCACCTCCGGCTCCATCTGACGCGCACTTGGACGGGCGGGACCGCCGCCCGGTTCCCGGGCCGGACCGGCAGGTGGCCGATTTGGCCAGTCGACCGCGGGCCGCTGGTACGTTTCGTTGACGTAACGGGCCTGGCAGCCGTACCGTGTGCCCACGGATGAGCAACGGCGCTCGCAAGGCGGGCGCCGTTGATCGTGTCCGGGGGACATCGTGGTCCCCTCTTCGCCCCTCCCTACGGCGCCTTCGTGCAGTTCGACCATGCGATCGGAGGCGAAGATGGGCGCTACCCCCCGCCTGTTCGACGCGCGCCGTGACGAGCGCGACGCCTGCGGCATCGGTTTCGTGGCGGACCTTGCCAGCCGCCCGAGCCGGGAGATCGTCGACCATGCCCTCGTCGGCCTGCAGCGCCTCCGGCACCGCGGCGCGATCGCCGCCGACGCCCGCACCGGCGACGGCGGCGGACTGCTGCTGCCGCTCGACCGGGACTGGCTGGCGCTGCCCGGCGAGGACCCCGCCCGGCTCGGCGCGGCCATGGCCTTCCTGCCCAGCGCCGAGGAGCCGGCCGCGGCCGCTCGTGCCGCGGTCTGTGACGCGCTCGCCGCCGAGGGCCTCACCCTGCTGCGCTGGCGCCAGGTACCGGTCGAGCCGGCCGCCCTCGGCGAGCACGCCCGCGCCACCGCTCCGCGCATCGAGCAGGCCGTCTTCCTCGCCCCAGCCGGCGCGAGCGGCGAGGACGCCGAGCGGCGCTGTTTCCGCGCCGGGCGGCGGGCGATGCGCCGCGCCGTGCCCGGTCTGTACCTGGCGTCGTGTTCCACCAGGACGGTCACCTACAAGGCGCTGTGCGCCGCCGACCAGCTCGCGGTCTTCTATCCCGACCTGGCCGACCCGGCGCTCACGGCGCCGTTCGTCATCTTCCACCAGCGCTACTCGACCAACACCACGCCGTCGTGGGAGCGCGCCCAGCCGTTCCGCTTCCTCTGCCACAACGGCGAGATCAACACCCTGGCAGGCAACCGGGCCTGGATGCGGGCGCGCGAGGGCCACCTCGGCGCGGCGGCGGCGGGGCTGGGCGACGAGGAGCTGCTGCGCCCGGTGCTCGACGACGACGGGTCGGACTCCGCCATGCTCGACAACGCCGTCGAGCTGCTGGTCAGGGCCGGCCGCGACCTCTGCCACGTGCTCGCCATGCTGCTGCCCGCCGCGGTCGAGCACGACCCGGAGGCCGACCCGGTCCTGCGCGACTTCTACCGCTACCACGCCTGCCTGACCGAGCCGTGGGACGGCCCGGCCGGGCTGGTGTTCACCGACGGCGTCCAGGTCGGCGCGGCGCTCGACCGCAACGGCCTGCGGCCGCTGCGCTACGAGGTCTGCGAGGACGGGCTGGTGGTCTGCGCCTCGGAGGCCGGCCCGGTCGACACCGCCGGGCACGGGCGCGTGCGCCGCGGACGCCTCGGCCCTGGGCAGATGCTCTGCGTCGACCCGGAGCGCGGCCTGCTGGAGGACGCCGCCATCAAGGACGGGCTGGCCAGGGCGCGGCCGTGGAGCACCTGGGTGGCCGCGCGCCTGCGCCCGGCAACCCAGGGCGGGCCGCTGCCGGCGCCCGAGCGGGACCTGACCCCTGCACAGGCCACCTTCGGCTTCACCCGCGAGCTGATCGGCAGCGTGCTGCGGCCGATGGCGACCGGCGGCAAGGAGCCGACCGCCTCCATGGGCGACGACACCCCACCGCCGGTGCTCGGCGTCTCCGTCCGGCCGGTCACCCACTACCTGCGCCAGCGCTTCGCCCAGGTGACCAACCCGCCAATCGACCACCTGCGCGAGCGCCACGTGCTCTCCAAGCGCACCCTGCTCGGCGCGCGCGCGCCGCTGCTCACCGAGACGCCGGAGGCCGCCTGCCTGGTGGAGCTGCAGAGCTTCGCGCTCACCCCCGACGGCCTCGCCGGCCTGCTCGACCCGCGGCTCGGCCTCAGCCCGGTGGTGCTCGACGCCACCTGGCCGGCGGCGCAGGGCGAGGCCGGCCTGCGGGCCGCCTGCCACCGCCTCGCCGACGAGGCCGAGGCTGCCGTGCGCGCCGGCGCCCGGCTGCTGGTGGTCTCCGACTTAGGGCCGGAGTTCTCCCCGCGGGTAGACAGCGAGGTGGCTCGCCGCCGCGCGCCGGCTGGACTGAGGAGCGACGAAGGAGCGACGAGGGAAGCCGGCGCATCGAGCGGCGGTGAGCCACCGAGCGTTTCTGAAAATCCGCCGGTGCCGGCCCTGCTGGCGGTCGGCGCGGTGCAGCAGCGGCTGCTGCGCGCCGGGCTGGCGACCCGCACCGGGCTGGTGGCCGCGACCGGCGAGCCGTGCGACGCGCAGTTGGCGGCCTGCCTGCTCGGCTACGGCGCCGACGCGATCTGCCCCGGCCTCAGCCTGGCCACCGTCGCCGGGCTGGTCGACGACGACCCGGTCGGGGCGCAGACCCGCTACCTGCACGCCCTCGAGGAGGGCGTGTTCAAGGTGATGTCCCGCATGGGCATCTCCACCCTCGACGCCTACCGCGGGGCGCAGCTCTTCGAGGCGGTCGGGCTGGACGCCGAGGTGATCGAGACCTGCCTGGCGGGCACGCCGTCGCCGCTCGGCGGGATCGGCTTCGACGAGCTGGCGGCCGACGTGCTGAGCCGCTGGCAGGCCGGGCGCGCCGAGGCCGCCAGGCTGGACAACCCCGGCTGGTTCAAGCACCGCCCCAAGGGCGAGTACCACGCCACCAACCCGGAGGTCATGCAGGCCCTGCACTTCGCCGTCGGCGAGGACGGCGGCGAGGTGGGCGGCTCCAAGCGCGTCGCGCACCTGCTGCAGCAGGCCGTCAAGGGCGGCCGCTGGGAGCGCTACCAGCACTTCGCCCGGCTGGTCAACGAGCGGCCACCGGCCGCCCTGCGGGACCTGCTGGAGATGGTGCCGGCCGGTGATCCCGTCCCGGTCGACGAGGTCGAGCCGGCCGAGGCGGTGCTGCGCCGCTTCTCCACCGCGGCGATGAGCCACGGCGCCCTCTCGGCCGAGGCCCACGAGACCCTCTCGGTGGCGCTGAACCGGCTCGGCGGGCGCGGCAACTCCGGCGAGGGCGGCGAGGACCCCTCCCGCTTCGGCAACGAGCGCAACTCGGCCATCAAGCAGGTCGCCTCCGGCCGCTTCGGGGTCACCCCCGAGTACCTGGCCAGCGCGGTCGAGCTGCAGATCAAGATGGCGCAGGGCTCCAAGCCCGGCGAGGGCGGCCAGCTCCCCGGGCACAAGGTCAGCGCGGAGATCGCCCGGCTGCGCCACACCCAGCCGGGGGTGGCGCTGATCTCGCCCCCGCCGCACCACGACATCTACTCGATCGAGGACCTCGCCCAGCTCGTCTACGACCTCAGGCAGGCCAACCCGGAGGCGGAGGTGAGCGTCAAGCTGGTCGCCGAGGCGGGCGTCGGCACCGTCGCCGCCGGCGTGGCCAAGGCCCTCGCCGAGATCGTGCAGGTCTCCGGGTCGGACGGCGGCACAGGGGCGAGCCCGCTCTCGTCGATCAAGCACGCCGGCGCGCCCTGGGAGCTCGGCCTGGCCGAGACGCAGCAGGCGCTGCGCGCCAGCGGCCTGCGCGGCAGGGTGCGGGTGCGGGTCGACGGCGGCTTCAAGACCGGCCGTGACGTGGTGCTCGCGGCCCTGCTCGGCGCGGACGAGTACGGCTTCGGCACCGCCGCGCTGCTGGCCGAGGGCTGCCTCATGGTGCGCACCTGCCACCAGGACAACTGCCCCGTCGGGATCGCCACCCAGCGGCCCGAGCTGCGCGCCAAGTTCGCCGGCACGCCCGAGATGGTGATGCGCTACCTCGAGTACGTCGCGCGCGAGGTGCGGGAGCTGCTTGCCGGGCTCGGCCTGCGCTCGCTCGACGAGGCCATCGGCCGGGTCGAGCTGCTGCGCCAGCGGCCGCCCGCCGGCGGGCGCGGCGACCGCCTCGACCTCGCCCCGCTGCTGGACCCGGGCGCGGCGGACAGCGCCGCACGGCGCTTCACCGCCGCGGAGCCGGCGCTGCAGCGCCCCCGCTCGGCCCTCGGCGACCAGGTCTTCGCCGACGTCATGCCCGGGCTGGTCGCCGGCGACCTGGTCCACGCCAGCTACCGGATCACCAGCACCGACCGGACCGTCGGGGCGCGCCTCGGCGTGGCCGTCGGCGCCCGCTGGGGCTCGCGCCCGCCGGCCGGCCGCGCCAGGGTCGAGTTCGAGGGGGCGGCCGGGCAGAGCTTCGGCGCCTTCCTCGCCCCGGGCATCGACTTCCGCCTCACCGGGCCGGCCAACGACTACGTCGGCAAGGGCATGGGCGGCGGGCGCATCGTGATCCGCCCGCCTGCCGACGACGCCGGCTCGCCCGTGCTGGTCGGCAACACCGTCCTGTACGGCGCGACCAGGGGAGAGCTGTTCTGCGCCGGGCGCGCCGGCGAGCGCTTCGCGGTGCGCAACTCGGGCGCCACCGCCGTGGTGGAAGGCGCCGGCGACCACTGCGCCGAGTACATGACCGGCGGCACTGTGATCGTGCTCGGCCCGGTCGGCCGCAACATCGGGGCCGGCATGACCGGCGGCGAGCTGTTCCTGCTCGACCCGGCCGGCGAGGCTCTCGGCCGCGTCAACCAGGAGCTGGTGATGGCGGCCCAGCCCGACGAGATCGAGCTGGTCTTCCTGCGCGAGCTGGTCTCGGCGCACGCCGAGCTGACCGGCTCGGCGGTCGCGGCCGCCTTGCTGGAGGACTGGGAGCAGGCGGCGGTCGCCTTCTGGCGGGTGGCACCGCGCGCCGAGGTGGCCGTCATCGAGCGCGCCCACGAAGGCACCGGGGCCTGATAGATCCGGGGGGGAGCCCGAGAGGGTGATCCATCCAGGGGGAGCCCGAGACAGCTCCCCCCGGACCCCCCATCGGGTACTGCGCCGGGATCCCTGTTCGGGCCTCGGGTCGCCTTGGCGGGATCCTGCTGGGCCTCGGGTAGGTTCGCCTGCCGTATCCGGGTGGACACGCGGGCGGTCAGGCGTCGATCCTGTGACCTGGTGGCGGCCCCGAAGCAGGTAACCTCGGGGAGGTGCCTGGTCCCCGCGGTCGGATGGGGCCTTGCGAACCTAACGGGTGAACGGGAAAGGGAAACGAGATGGCACGGGTGCTCGTGGCGGAGGACGAGGTCCTGATCCGGGTGGACATCGTCGAGACCCTGGAGGAGGGCGGCCACACCGTCGTGGGCGAGGCGGGCGACGGCGAGCAGGCGCTCCAGCTCGCCCGCGAGCTGGCCCCTGAGCTCGTGATCATGGACGTGAAGATGCCCAAGCTGGACGGGGTCGAGGCGGCCACCCGGATCGTCCAGGAGAGCGCCGGCGCGGTGCTGGTGCTGACCGCCTTCTCGGACAAGGATCTGGTCGAGCGCGCGGCGGAGGCCGGCTCGATCGGGTACCTGGTCAAGCCGTTCCAGCCGCCGCAGCTGCTCGCCGCCGTGCAGGTCGCCCTCGCCCGCGCGGCCGAGCACCGCGACCTCAAGGAGTCGGTCGAGGACCTGGAGGCCAAGCTGGCCGCGCGCAAGGTGATCGAGCGCGCCAAGGGCAAGCTGATGGAGCAGTTCGGCCTCACCGAGGAGCAGGCCTTCGTGCGCATGCGCCGGGCGGCCATGGACCGCCAGCTCCCCCTCGCCGAGATCGCCCGCCGCGTGCTCGAGTCGACCACCCCGTCGCAGCCGTCGGCCCCACCCCAGCCGTCCGGCCCGGCGCAGCGCTGACGTCCCGATCGGCCCGGTCGCGCGCAAATCCTCCGCGGCGGCGAGAATGCTGGCTATGAGCCCCCGTATTGCTTGCCGCCTGGCTGTCGCGATGGTGGCCGTGCTGCTGCTGACGGCCTGCTCCGGCAAGCCGAAGCCGTCGTCCCAGGCCGCCGCGACCAGCGCCGCGACGGCCGCCCCGGCCACGACCGCCGCCCCGCCGGCCACGGCCGAGCCGGCGGCGGGTGAGCCGCTCGCCAAGGTGCGCCTGCGGCTGCTGCGCGTCGCCACCGCCGAGGAGCCGGTCTCGATGGCCGCGCCAGCCGGCGACAAGGCCATCTACCTGGTCGAGAAGGTCGGCAGGGTGCGCGCCGTGCGCAACGGGCGGCTCGACCCGACTCCGGTGCTCGACATCACCGGCCAGGTCGCGCTCGGCGGCGAGCAGGGCCTGCTCGGCCTCGCCTTCTCGCTCGACCGCCGCTTCCTGTACGTGTACTACACCGACGTCGGCGGCGACGTCCGCATCGTCGAGTACGCCATGCGCGGCGGCCGTGCCGACAAGGGCTCACGGCGGGAGCTGCTCTCCGTCGAGCACAGCCAGTTCGGCAACCACAACGGCGGCCAGCTGCAGATGGCCCGCGACGGCACCCTGTGGGCCGGGATCGGCGACGGCGGCAGCGCCGGCGACCCGCCGGGCAACGGCCAGAACCTCGGCGTCCTGCTCGGCAAGATCATCCGCATCGACCCGCGTGCCTCCGGCGGCCGGCCGTACCGCATCCCGGCGAACAACCCCTTCGTCAGCCGGGCAGGTGCGCGGCCGGAGATCTGGGCGTACGGGCTGCGCAACCCGTGGCGCTTCTCGTTCGACCCGGCCAACGGCGACCTCTGGATCGGTGACGTCGGCCAGGGCACCTGGGAGGAGGTCGACCACGCGCCCGGCGCGGCGGGCGGGCGCAACTACGGCTGGAGCCAGCGCGAGGGCACCCACGAGTTCAAGGGCGCACGGCCGGACGGCGCGGTCGACCCGGTGCTCGAGTACGAGCACGCCGGCAGCGCCTGCTCGATCACCGGCGGGGTCGTCTACCGCGGCTCGGCCATCCCCGGTCTGCGCGGCGCCTACCTGTACGGCGACTACTGCGCCGGCTGGATCAAGGGGCTGCGGCTACGCGGCGACAGGGTCACCGAGCAGCGCGACTTTGGCCTGAACGTGCAGGGGATCGCCTCCTTCGGAGCCGACCAGGCCGGCGAGGTGTACGCGCTGTCGCTGGGGGGCGAGATCTTCCGGCTCGCCGCCGCCTGATGCGTCCCGGGTCAGGCCGCCTCCCGGACCAGCAGGGCGGCGCCGAGGGCGCCGGCCAGGTCGCCGAGGGCCGAGGTGACCACCTGCAGCGGCGACGGCCGCACGAACAGGTGCGGCACCATCGCCGTCTCCACCCGGCGCACGAAGCCCTCACCCAGCCGGTCGCCGAGGCCACCGCCGATCAGCACCGCCTGCACGTCCAGCAGGTTGACGGCCGAGGCGATGCCGGCGCCGAGGGCCCTCACCGCACCCTCGATCAGCTCGTGGGCGAGCGGGTCGCCGGCCTCCAGCGCGGTGGCGAACACGCCGCTGGTCATGCGCGGCCGGCCGGCCCGCTGCTGGATGGCGAGCAGCTCGGTGGGGCGCCCGGCCGCCGCGGCGGCGCGAGCGACCCGCTCCAGCGCGACCCGGCCGGCGTAGGCCTCCACGCAGCCACGCCGGCCGCAGGGGCACAGCTCGCCGTCGCGCACGACCACCATGTGGCCGATCTCCCCTGCCGCGCCGTGCGGCCCCCGGCGCAGCTGCCCGTCGAGGATCAGCCCGGCGCCGACACCGGAGCCGACGAAGACCACCAGCAGGTCGTCGAAGGCGCGGCCGCCGCCGAGCCGGTGCTCGGCGAGCGCGCTCGCGTTGACGTCGTTGTCGACCACCACGTTGTCGAGCTGCAGCTCGCGGGCGACCAGCTTGCCGAGGGGCACCGGGTCGTCGAAGCCGGGCAGGTTGGCCGCCCCGTGGACGGTGCCCGGCTCGCCCTCCACCCGACCAGGGCTGCCGACGCCGACGCCGACGAGCTTCTCCGGGGCGACCTTGGCGTCCTTGACGGCCGCCTTGACCACGTCGGCGATCGCCTCGACGACGGCGTCGGGGCCGCCCTTGGTCGGTGTCCTGGTCCTCGCCTGCCCCAGGACGCTGGCGTCGTCGTCGATCACGACGCCCTGGACCTTGGTGCCGCCGAGGTCGACGCCCACTGTCGTTCTCATGCGTCGATCCTTCCGAACCCGGCCCGGCCCGTCAATCCGGATGCAACCCACGGCGCCGGACTCATACTCTGGGAGGGGACGGGAGTGCCGGCATCCTCCGATAGGTGGATGCGCAAATCAGTGCGTCGGCGGACGAAGCGTGTCGCGCCTGGCGCCTACCCTTTCCCAGGCTGCCGGATCGGCCTGGCATCAGCGAGGTGGCCCGTAGCCGCGCGCTGGCTGGACTGAGGAGCGACGTAGGAGCGACGTAGGAGGTGGCCCGCCGCCGCCGCGCCGGCTGGACTGAGGAGCGACGAAGGAGCGACGAGGGAAGCCGGAGCACAAAGGCGGCGGCGGGCCACCGACGTTTCAACCAAGGAGAAGACGTTGACCTCATCGCTGATCGACAACCAGCACACCCGCCTGGCCGCCAGGGCGGTCGACCTGGTCAAGGTGTTCGGGCACGGCGACACGGCGGTGCGGGCGCTCGACGGCGTCTCGGTGGACCTGCCCGCCGGCCAGTTCACCGCCATCATGGGCCCGTCTGGCTCGGGCAAGTCGACCCTGATGCACTGCCTTGCCGGCCTCGACCAGATCACCGGCGGGCAGGTGTTCATCGGCGACACCGACATCTCCAAGCTCCACGAGAAGCAGCTCACCCTGCTCCGCCGGGACAAGGTCGGCTTCATCTTCCAGGCCTACAACCTGCTGCCGACCCTGACCGCGGCGGAGAACATCGAGCTGCCGATCGCGATCGCCGGCCGCAAGCCGGACCGCAAGTGGCTGGACACGGTGATCGACGCGGTCGGGCTGCGCCAGCGCCTCGGCCACAAGCCGGCCGAGCTCTCCGGCGGGCAGCAGCAGCGCGTCGCCGGCGCCCGGGCGCTCGCCTCACGGCCGGCGATCGTCTTCGCCGACGAGCCCACCGGCAACCTCGACTCCCACTCGAGCGCCGAGATGCTCGGCTTCATGCGCCGCTCGGTCGACGAGTTCGGCCAGACCATCGTGATGGTCACCCACGACCCGAACGCGGCCGCCTACTCGGACATGGTGCTGTTCCTGTCCGACGGCCGCATCGTCGACGAGATGGCCAACCCGACCGCCGAGAAGGTGCTCGACCTGATGAAGCGGCTGGGGGGCTGAGCGCGATGCTCAACGCCACCCTCAAGGGGCTGGCCGCCCACAAGCTCCGCCTGGCCCTCACCGCCCTGGCGATCGTGCTCGGGGTCAGCTTCGTGGCCGGCACCTACGTGCTCACCGACACCATCTCCAAGACCTTCGACGAGCTGTTCAAGAACGTCACCCAGAACGTCGACGTGATCGTCCGCTCCAAGGACACCATCTCGAGCGGCCAGGGCGACGAGCTGCGCGAGCCCATGCCCGCCAGCCTCGCCACCCGCATCGGCCAGGTCGACGGCGTCAAGTCCGCCGAGGGCGGCGTCAACGGCTACGCCCAGTTCCTGAAGAAGGACGGCAAGCCGGTCACCACCGGCGGCGCGCCCACCCTCGGCGTCTCCTTCGGCCGCACGCCCGAGCTGAACGACCCCTACCTGCGCAGCGGCCGCATGCCGACCGCCTCCAACGAGGTCGTCATGGACCTCCTCACCGCCCGCAAGTACGGCTTCGGCGTCGGCGACCGGGTCAAGGTGCTGCTGCAGGGCGGAGCCAGGGAGTTCGACCTGGTCGGCCTGATCGGCTTCGGCAGCGCCGACAACCTTGCGGGGGCGACCCTCGCCGGGTTCGACGTGGCCACCGCCCAGGAGCTGTTCGACAAGAAGGGCAAGTACGACGACATCAACGTGGTCGCCGACCAGGGCGTCAGCCAGCCCGAGCTGCGCGACCGGGTGAAGGCCGCCGTCGCCGACCCGCGCTACGAGGTCCTCACCAGGCAGGAGTACGCCGAGGCGAGCGCCAAGAGCATCTCGGACACGATCGGGCGCTTCCTCGGCACCGCCCTGCTCGCCTTCGCCGGCGTCGCCCTGCTGGTGGGCGCGTTCCTGATCGTCAACACCTTCACCATCGTGCTGGCCCAGCGGACCCGAGAGCTGGCGCTGCTGCGCTGCCTCGGGGCGAGCCGGCGCCAGGTGCTCGGCTCGGTGCTGCTGGAGTCGACCGTGGTCGGCGTGATCGCCTCGCTGGTCGGGCTCGGCTTAGGCGTGGTGGTCGCCATCGGCCTGCGCCGCCTGCTCGAGGCGTTCGGCGGCAAGCTGCCGACCACCAGCCTGCAGTTCCTGCCGCGCACGGTGATCGTCTCGCTGGTCGTCGGCATCGGGATCACCCTGATCTCCTCCCTGGTGCCCGCGCTCAAGGCGACCAGGGTGCCGCCGGTGGCCGCCCTGCGCGAGGAGGCCAGCGCCGCGCCGCGCCGCTTCGGCCGCCTGCGCACCGTGGTCGGCGTGCTGGTCACCGCGGTCGGGGGGGCGCTGCTCTCGGTCGGGCTCTTCCGCGACGTCGGCAACCGCCTGTTCAACCTGGCCGCCGGCGCGGTGATCATCTTCCTCGGCGTGGCCGTGCTCAGCCCGCTGTTCACCAGGCCGCTCGCCCGGCTGATCGGCTGGCCGATCGCCGGCGCCTTCCGCGAGCCGGGCAAGCTGGCCAGGCAGAACGCCATGCGCAACCCGCGCCGCACCGCCTCGACCGCCGCGGCCCTGATGATCGGGCTCGCGCTGGTCACCTTCGTGAGCATCTTCGCCGACTCGATCAAGACCTCGCTCACCGGCATCCTCGACCGTGCCGTCGCCGCCGACTACATCCTCAACACCCAGCAGTTCACTCCGTTCAGCCCCGAGCTGGCCAAGCGGCTGGCCACCCAGCCCCAGGTGGACGCCGTGGTCGCCGTCCGCGTCGGCCCCTGGAAGCTGCACGGCAAGACCAAGCAGGTGATGGCCGCCGACCCGGTGGCCTACGACAAGGCGGTGCGCACCGAGACGACCGCCGGGGCGCTCGGCGACCTCAGCGGCGGCGGGCTGGCCGTGAAGGAGTCGGTGGCCAAGTCCGAGGGCTGGAAGGTGGGCGACACCGTGCCGATGGAGTTCCTCGGCCGCGGCGTGCAGCAGGTGCCGCTCAAGGCCATCTACAAGGACAACGGCGTCAACGGCGACTTCCTCCTGTCCCTTGCCGACTACCAGCGCTTCTACACCACCCAGGCCGACCAGCAGGTGCTGGTGCGCGCCAAGGCCGGCGTCGCCCCGGCCGACTCGCGGGCGGCGATCGAGGGGGTGCTCGCCAACTTCCCCAACGTGCAGGTGCGCGACCAGGCCGAGTACAAGGCCGAGCAGGCCCACCAGATCGACCAGCTGCTCGCGCTCGTCTCCGCCCTGCTCGGCCTCGCCATCCTGATCGCGCTGTTCGGCATCGTGAACACCCTGGCACTCTCGATCTTCGAGCGGATCCGCGAGCTCGGCCTGCTGCGCGCCATCGGCGCCACCCGTGGGCAGCTGCGGCGCATGATCCGCTGGGAGGCGGTGATCATCGCCGTGCTCGGCGCGGTGTTCGGGCTGGTGATCGGCTGGTTCTTCGGCTGGGCGGCGGTGCGCGCCCTGAAGGAGCAGGGCATCACCGAGTTCAGCATCCCCGGCGGCCAGCTCAGCCTCTACGTGGTCGCCGCGGCGGTGGCCGGCGTCCTGGCCGCCATCCTGCCCGGCCGCCGCGCCTCCCGGGTCGACATGCTGCGCGCCATCGCCTCGGAGTAGCACACGCCCACGGCACGAAGCCCGCGGCCCCGGAGCACCCTGGGGCCGCAGGCGTGGGCGTGCCTCACTCCCCGGCGGAGCGGATCGTGGGCCGTTCCGGGTCGGGGGCCTTCAGCGGGGCGGCACCGCCGCCGCGGTGGTAGGCGTGGATGGTGCCGTCGCCCTCGACGATGTAGATCGTCTCGATATTCCCGATATCCTTGAAACGCTCGGGGTGCCGCGCGATGTCATCCTCCAGCTTCCTGAGCAGGCGCGCGGTGTCCTCACTGGTGAGCTTGACCACCGTGCCGTCGATGATCAGGTTCGGCGCCTGCCCGGCGCCCTCCCGGACCGCGCTGGTGATGCTCCGCTTCTGCCGGTTGAGGTACTTCACGTCCGCACGCACGCCGTCAACGGTCAGGTCTCCGAAGCGGTCGTCCGCGTTGAAGTGGACCGTGTGGCCCTCCTTCGCGAATTGCTCCGCCATGCGGACCTCGGCCTCTTCGCTGGCATCCCTGGGGTGGAGCTTCTTGCGCTGGTAGACGGTCACCTCCTGGCCTTTCCCCCGCTCCGCCCGCTTTGCCGATGCCCGCTCGATGTCGCTGGTGATCTGGACCTCCTTCCCGGCGGGGAGCTGCTTCGGCGCGGCGGCGTTGGCCGCGGCGCCCATGTCGAGCTCGCACACGGGTCTGGTGCTCCAGCGGCACCACGTGCCGTCGGGCTTGCGGCGGTAGACGTGGCTGCCGCCGTCGTGCTTGATCTCCACCTCCTGGGTGAAGCCCTCGCGGCGCAGCGCCTCGTCCTCGACGTGCCGCGCCTGACCCGCCTCGATGGCGTGGGCGAGCTGTGGGCCCTCGCTGTGGGCGATCTCCTCCTTGACGGCCGCCCGGACCTTGGCGGCCGACTTCTCCGCGACCTCGGCGAGCGCCCTTCCGGCCTCCGACCCCGCTGCGGGGTGCTCGCCGCCGCCCATCACCTTGTTCATCACCAGGTTGATGAGGATCTGGATGCCGACGCTGCCCGCCACGTCCTTGAAGGAGCGGCCCTCGCCGCTGAGGTCCCTGATGCCCTCCTCACCGAACTCCTCGAACACCGCGCCCGCGATGATCATCACGGGGTTCGGCGAGAACGACATGGCGAAGCCGCCGTACTTGACCATCAGCGGGAAGAGCATCCCCGCGAACTTGGCGCTCTCCGCCACCCCGCGCGCCACCTCTCCGGCGAACGCGTTCTGGTCGAGCGCGTCGACCCCTCCCCGGTAGTACCAGAGCGGGTAGCCGAAGACGGAGACCCACAGCGTGCCCGGACCCGTCGAACGGGACCCGAGCGTCTTGTAGATGTCCTCGATCACCCACCTGCCGTAGCGTTGCCCGACCTGGGCGATGTTCATGGCGCCGAAGCCGCCGGCGAACAGGTGCTCGTGGCGGTACTTCTGGTACCTGACCCGCTTGAGCTCGTCCGTGTCCGTCACCAGCCGCATGTCCTTCGGTGCGCGGCCGTACGCCTCGAGCACGAGGTCGTTGTAGCGGTGCGCCAGGGCTCGCGTCAGGTAGCCCTCGATGGGCCCCCAATGGTCGGCGAGCTCGAGGACCGCCAGCCCGCGGGCGTTCGCCGAGCCGTCGAACTTGTCCAGCGAGGTCGTGCCTCCGGCGGGGTAGGGGGCTCGCGGCGGCGACGTGCCGACGAGGATGTGGCCGGTGTCCTCCGGGCGCCTCGGGTCGACGCCGTGCAGGAGGTCGACCAGCAAGGCGTAGATCTCCTCCACGATGGTCGCTTCGACGCCGACCTGCTCCTGCATCCTCACCAGCGTCGCCTCGTCCCGGACCACGAAGCTGCCGCGGGCGATCGCCCAGTTCTGCAGTCGCCGTCCGGTGACGCGGTCGTCCGGACCTTGCCCTCCCGACCACTTGCGGTCGGCCAGGTACAGCGGGTCGGCCAGGCCGGAGCCCTGCTCCCCGCGCTGCAGGACGGTCCGGGGGCTCCGGCTGCGCCGGCCCGGGGTGTCCAAGGCGTCGCCGGGCGCCCGCTGCAGCGCCGTCTCCGGGACGCTGCCCGCCGTGCACTCGCACCCCTCCTCACCGCACCGCTGCACGGCGGCCAGCCCGGAGGCCGCCGGTGCGCCCGCGGCCGCCGTCCCGCCGGCGGAGGCCCGCACCGGTTGCGACCGCTCCCGGGCGTCCCGCGCCCCCCGCAGCAGTTGGGTCACCGCGCGGTCGCCGGCGCTGCGCTGCAGCTGCAGGAGCATCTGCGCGGTCAGGGCGTGGACCGGCGGCAGGGCCGGGCCGAGCGGACCCGACACGGCGGCCGCGGCGGCATGGCCCTGACGGGACCTCGGCGCGCGGGCGGCCGAGGTCTCCTGCCCGGGAGGGCGCGTGGCGCGGGCACGGGCTGGGGCGGGACTCACGGAACCCCCTCCCTCGGCTGTGGGAACGTCGTGATCGGCGGGATGGTCGTGCGCCCGACCAGTAAAGGGCGACAACCCAAGCCCGGGCAGGGCCTCGGCGGGCACCGCGTGGGGCATCGCTGCCTGCCCGGAAGGGAAGGAGGCCGTGCCCGCTCGCGCGGGCAGCCCGAGGTCGTCAATCGGCGCGTTGCGGCGCTGATGACCAGGGCCGCAGGCCGTTGGGGGTATGGTCGTCGATCATGGGCATGTCCGAGCTTCGCAGGGAGTACGGCGCGGCCGGTCTGTACCGGGCCGACCTCGACGACGACCCGGTGGTGCAGTTCGGGCGCTGGTTCGAGCAGGCCAAGGTGGCCGGCCTGATCGAGCCGAACGCGATGACGCTGGCCACCACCTCGCCGGGCGGCCGGCCGTCGGCCCGGGTGGTGCTGCTCAAGGGGTTCGGCGCCGACGGCTTCGTCTTCTACAGCAACTACGCCAGCCGCAAGGGCGAGGAGCTGGCCGCCAACCCCCACGCCGCGCTGGTGTTCTGGTGGCCGCCGCTGGAGCGGCAGGTGCGGGTCGAGGGCCGGGTGGGGCGCAGCAGCCGGGAGGAGTCGGAGAGTTACTGGCGCTCCCGGCCGCTCGGCAGCCGGCTGGCCGCCCTCGCCTCCGCCCAGAGCGAGGCGATCGCCGGCCGCGAGGAGCTAACCAGGCGGGTCGAGGAGCTCGCCGCCCGCCACCGTGACGGCGACGTGCCCCTGCCCGAGGCCTGGGGCGGCTACCGCCTGGTGCCCGACGCGTTCGAGTTCTGGCAGGGCCGGCCCGACCGCCTCCACGACCGCTTCCGCTACCGCCGCCGCGAGGCGACACCTGGCTGGCTGGTGGAGCGCCTCTCGCCCTGAGACTGGTACCGAGCCCGACAAGGTTTGCCCGGTCGGCGCCGGGCACCATGCGCCCGTGACCTGGAACGATCCGGGGTCCAGGAGGCGTCGACCGGGCAAACCTCTGGCGAGGTAATAAGGCAGCCCCGCCGTGGCGGGTGGCCACCTTGAACGGCCCGAACAGCGGGTCGGGCTGGACGACGCGCGGAGCGCAAGATGGCTCTGGAACGGCACCAGCAGGACAGATCTGTCTGAGCAAGTCGTATAGGCCTCACGGTGCAAGCTGTAAAGATCCCGCGAGCCGCTGAGGCCAGACTGTTACCGCACCGTGTCCGCGCGGGCTCCTCGCTGGAGGTGTTGCCAGCGGCGGTCCGGCCAGGCACCGTTAGGGAAGCGCTGTCGGGACAACCAGAGCGAGATGCGGCAACGGAGGGCGTTCATGGCACGGAGCGAGGGCATCGCGGTCCACCCACCCTCGAACGCTCGAGGGTACGGCCACATCCTCACCCCGGAGGCGCTCGAGCTGGTCGCCGCCCTGCAGCGGGAGTTCGGCCCGACCAGGCAGGCGCTGCTCGCCAGGCGCGCCGAGCGTCAGGAGGAGTTCCGCGCCGGCGCCCTGCCCGACTTCCTCTCGTCCACCGCCGGGGTGCGCGAGGCCGACTGGACGGTCGCGCCGTACCCAGCCGACCTGGCCGACCGGCGGGTGGAGATCACCGGCCCGACCGAGCGCAAGATGCTGATCAACGCGCTCAACTCTGGCGCCAAGGTGTTCATGGCCGACTTCGAGGACGCCAACGCGCCGACCTGGGACAACCTGTTCGGTGGGCAGGCCAACCTGATCGACGCGATCGAGCGCACCATCACCTTCGAGGGCCCCGACGGCCGCGGCTACCGGCTCAACGACCAGGTCGCGGTGCTGATGCCGCGGCCGCGGGGCTGGCACCTGCCGGAGAAGCACCTGCTGGTCGACGGGCAGCCGGCCTCGGGCAGCCTGGTCGACTTCGGGCTGTGCTTCTTCCACAACGCCCGCCGGCTGCTCGAGTCCGGCAGCGGCCCCTACTTCTACCTGCCCAAGCTGGAGGGCCACCTCGAGGCGCGGCTGTGGAACGACGTCTTCGGCTTCGCCCAGGACCGGCTCGGGATTCCCCGCGGCACCATCCGCGCGACCGTGCTGATCGAGACGATCACCGCCGCCTTCGAGATGGACGAGATCCTCTACGAGCTGCGCGACCACTCGGCCGGCCTCAACGCCGGGCGCTGGGACTACATGTTCAGCGTCATCAAGCGTTTCCGCGACCGGCCCGACTTCGTCCTGCCCGACCGCAACCAGGTGACCATGACGGTGCCGTTCATGCGCGCCTACACCGAGCTGCTGGTGCGGACCTGCCACCGCCGTGGCGCCTTCGCCATGGGCGGCATGGCCGCCTTCATCCCCAGCCGCAGGGACCCGGAGGTCAACCAGCGCGCCCTCGCCAAGGTCAGGGACGACAAGCAGCGCGAGGCCGGCGACGGCTTCGACGGCACCTGGGTGGCCCACCCGGACCTGGTCGGCGTGGCGACGGAGTGCTTCGACGCGGTCCTCGGCGAGCGCCCCAACCAGATCGGCAGGCGCCGCGACGAGGTGCGGGTGGCAGCGGCCGACCTGCTCGACGTCGCCGCCACCCCGGGGGAGGCGACCGAGGAGGGGCTGCGCAACGACGTCAGCGTCGCCATCCAGTACCTCTCGTCGTGGCTGCGGGGCAACGGCGCGGTGGCGGTGTTCAACCTGATGGAGGACGTCGCCACCGCCGAGATCGCCCGCGCCCAGGTGTGGCAGTGGCTCCACAACGACGTCAAGCTGGCCGACGGCCAGACGGTCACGAGGGAGCTGGTCAAGCGCGTCACCGACGAGGAGATGGCGAAGCTGCGCGAGCAGGTCGGCGAGGAGGTCTGGGCCGCCAGCCGGGCGGCCGAGGCACGCGAGCTGTTCGAGCGGGTGGCCCTGTCCGACGACTTCATCGACTTCCTCACCCTGCCTGCCTACGAGCACCTGGACTAGCCCCTTGGAGACGTGAGGAGGGGACGGTGGACCGGGACCGACTGATCCGGCAGATGCGGCAGATCGTCGGCGGCGACGGCGTCATCCACGAGCGCAACCAGCTCCGCACCTACGAGACCGACGGGCTGGCCGCCTTCCGGGTGATCCCGGCCCTGGTGGTCCTGCCCGAGACGGCCGCGCAGGTGCAGGCGGTGGTCCGCGCCTGCCACCAGGCCGAGGTGCCGTTCGTCGCGCGCGGCTCCGGCACCGGCCTCTCCGGCGGGGCGCTGCCGCACGCCGAGGGCGTGCTGGTGGTGCTGTCCCGCATGCGCCGCGTGGTGGAGGTCGACTACGAGAACCAGCGCGCCGTGGTCGAGCCGGGCGTGATCAACCTGCAGGTCACCAAGGAGGTCGCCGCGCGCGGCTACTACTACGCGCCCGACCCGTCCAGCCAGCAGGTCTGCTCCATCGGCGGCAACGTGGCGGAGAACTCGGGCGGCGCCCACTGCCTCAAGTACGGCTTCACCACCAACCACGTCACCGGGCTGGAGCTGGTGCTGCCCGACGGCGAGCTGGTCCACCTCGGCGGCAAGGGGCCCGACCCGGTCGGCTACGACCTGGTGGGAGCGTTCGTCGGCTCCGAGGGCACGCTCGGCATCGCCACCAAGGTCACCGTGCGCCTGCTGCGCAAGCCGGAGTCGGTGCGGACCCTGCTCGCCGCCTACGACACCACCGACGCAGCCGGGGAGGCGGTCTCCAAGATCATCTCCGCCGGCATCGTGCCCGCCGCGGTCGAGATGATGGACGCGCTCGCCATCGAGGCCGCCGAGGCCGCCGTGCACCCCAACTACCCGGACGCCGGCGCGGTGCTGATCGTCGAGCTGGACGGGCCGGCGGCCGAGGTCGTCCACCAGTTCGACGAGGTCGAGCGGCTCTGCCGCGAGGCCGGGTCGACCACCATCCAGATCGCCCAGAGCGAGGCGCAGCGGGCGCTGTTCTGGAAGGGCCGCAAGTCCGCCTTCGCCGCCGTCGGGAGGATAAGCCCCGACTACTACGTGCAGGACGGGGTCATCCCGCGGACCGCCCTCGGGGCGGTGCTGCGCCGCATCGGCGAGATGGCCGCCGAGCGCGGGCTGCGCGTCGCCAACGTGTTCCACGCCGGCGACGGCAACCTCCACCCGCTGGTCCTCTACGACGCCGACGTGGAGGGCCAGGAGGAGCGCGCCGAGGAGCTCTCCGCCGAGATCCTGTTCGCCTGCCTCGACCACGGCGGCTCGATCACCGGCGAGCACGGTGTCGGCGCCGACAAGAAGCAGTACCTGCCGAGGCAGTTCAGCGCCGACGACCTCGACGTGATGCAGCTGCTGCGCTGCGCCTTCGACCCGGCCGGGCGCTGCAACCCCGGCAAGGTGTTCCCCACGCCGCGGCTCTGCGGCGAGGTCCCGGGCAAGCGCCGCGTCCACCCCGTGGAGCAGGCCGGGCTGGCGGAGGTCTTCTGATGGCCGCCGCCCCCGGACCACCGGCCGGCGGGGGTGGGCCGGCGGGCCGGGTCGCAGCGGCGAACCCGCCCGCCGCCGGGTCGCTCGAGGCCGTGCGGCGCGCCAGTGGGCCGCGGCACGTCCGCGACGCCGGCGCGGCGGACGAGGTCGACGGGCTGCGGCCCAGCCTGGTCGCCGAGCCGGGCACGGTCGAAGAGGTCGCCGCGGTCATGCGTGCCGCCAGCCAGGGCGGTCTGCGCGTGGTAGTGCGCGGCGACGGCACCAAGCTGGGTTGGGGCGCGCCACCCTCCGCGGTCGACCTGGTCCTGGCGACCACCCGGCTCGACCGCGTGCTCGAGCACGCCTCCGGCGACCTGGTGGTCAGGGCGCAGGCCGGCGTGCGCCTGGCCGACCTGCAGCGCGAGCTGACCCCGGCAGGCCAGATGCTGGCCCTCGACCCGCCCGAGGCCGGCGCGACCCTCGGCGGGGTGGTGGCAGCCGCCGCCTCCGGTCCCCGCCGGCTGCGCTACGGCACCCCGCGCGACCTGCTCATCGGCTCGACGGTGGTGCTGCCGGACGGCACCGTCGCCCACTCGGGCGGCAAGGTGGTCAAGAACGTCGCCGGCTACGACCTCGGCAAGCTGCTCGCGGGCTCCTTCGGCACCCTCGCCGTGCTGGTCGAGGTGATCTTCCGGCTGCACCCCCTGCCGGCCGCCCGCGGCATGGTGGTCGCCGAGGTGGCCACCCCGGAGCGGGCCGGCTCCTGCGTCCGGGCGCTGCTCGCCTCCACCCTGGTCCCCAGCGCCGTCGAGCTCGACTGGCCGGACGCCGCCGGTGCCGGCGCCCTGAGCGTGCTGGTCGAAGGCGTCGCCCCAGGGGTCGAGGCCCAGACCGGCGCTGCCGCCCGGCTGCTCGGCGAGCACGGAAGCGCGCGGGTGCTCGAACCCGGCGAGGTTGACGCCGCCGTGGCCACGCTCGGCGCGCTGCCGTGGGCGGCCGACCGGCCCGGCGCCGGCTCCGAGGCGAGCGGCGCGGGCAGCGACGGCGCTCCCGCCCCTGCCGGCGTGCTCGGCGTCAAGGTGACCTGCGTGCCCAGTGACCTGCCCGGGGCGCTGGCCGCGCTCTGGGAGGTGGCCGGGGCGCACGGGCTCGACGCCCAGGTGAGCGGCCACGCCGCCGTCGGGGTGCTCCGCGCCGCGCTGCGCGGCGGCGACGCCGCCGCACAGGCCGCCTTCGTGGCCGACCTGCGCGGCCGCCTCGCCCTCGGCGGGGCCGCCCTGGTCGTGCAGGAGGCGGCGCCCCAGGTCAAGCGGGCGGTCGACGTCTGGGGGCCCGCCGGCGACGCGCTCGGCCTGATGCGCCGGGTCAAGCGGCAGTTCGACCCGGCGGGCGTGCTCAGCCCTGGACGCTTCGTGGGAGGGATCTGATGGTGCTGCCGGCCTTCGACGACCACCACCCGCCCGCGAAGGCGCTGATCGACGACTGCGTGCACTGCGGCTTCTGCCTGCCGACCTGCCCGACCTACGTGCTGTGGGGCGAGGAGATGGACTCGCCGCGCGGGCGCATCTACCTGATGGACATCGGGCTTGCCGGCGAGCCCATGAACGACGAGATGGTGCGCCACTTCGACCAGTGCCTCGGCTGCATGGCGTGCGTCACCTCGTGCCCGTCCGGGGTGCAGTACGACCGGCTCATCGAGGCCACCAGGCAGCAGGTCGAGCGGCGTCACCCACGCAGCCGCCGCGAGCGCGCCTTCCGGGCACTGGTGTTCGGCCTCTTCCCGCGGCCACGCCGCCTGCGGCTGGCGCGCGGGCCGCTGCGCCTCTACCAGCGCAGCGGCCTCCCCGGCCTGCTGCGGCGCAGCGCGCTGGCCAGGCGCCTGCCCCGCCTCGCCGCCCTCGAGGCGCTGCTGCCCGAGATCGGCCCGATGGAGCGGGTGCCCGAGCTGACCCCGGCCGCCGGCCGGCGCCGCGCCCGCGTCGGCCTCCTCGTCGGTTGCGTCCAGGCGGTGTTCTTCCCGGAGGTCAACGCGGCGACCGCCAGGGTGCTCGCCGCCGAGGGCTGCGAGGTGGCCGCCCCGCCACGGCAGGGCTGCTGCGGCGCCCTCAGCCTCCACTCCGGCAGGGAGGAGGAGGCACAGCGCTACGCGCGCCGCACCATCGCGCTGTTCGAGGCCGCCGGGGTCGACGCCGTGGTGGTCAACGCGGCCGGCTGCGGCTCGTCCATGAAGCAGTACGGCGACCTGCTGCGCGACGACCCCGCCTGGGCGGAGCGGGCCGCGCGGTTCGCCGCCAAGGTGCGCGACGCCACCGAGTTCCTGGCGGAGCTCGGCCCGGCGGCCGAGCGCCACCCCCTGCCGCTGGCGGTCGCCTACCACGACGCCTGCCACCTGGCCCACGCCCAGGGCATCCGCCAGCCGCCGCGCGACCTGCTCGGGGCCGTTCCCGGCCTGGAGCTGCGCGAGATCGAGGAGGCCGAGATCTGCTGCGGCTCCGCCGGCGTCTACAACCTGATGGAGCCGCGGCCGGCCGGCGAGCTCGGCGAGCGCAAGGCAAGGCACGTGCTCGAATGCGGCGCCGACCTGCTGGCCACCGCCAACCCCGGGTGCCTGCTGCAGCTCCGGGCCAGCCTGGGCCGCCTGGGCGAGCGGCTGCCGATGGCCCACGTGATGGAGGTGCTCGACGCGGCCATCCGCGGCGCGTCAGCCGAGGAGCTGCTCGACGGCCGGCCGGGCGGACGGGCCTGAGCCGAGGAGTCGCTGGTGGCGTCCCCGGGTCAGCCGGGCGGGGTGGACGCCCACATCCCGAGCGCCTCCTCCAGCGAGGCCGGCTCCTGGATCAGCCGCCGCTTGAGCAGCACCACCATGCTGAACGTGTCCGGGCCGGGCGGCCCGCCGCCACGGTCGTAGTGCGTCCTCGGGGTCAGCCCGACCGCCTCCCAGCCGTTGCGGCCCAGCTCGTTCAGCTCCTCGAGGAACACCTGGGCCGACTGTACGTCGTCCACACCCCACTGACGGGCGTACTCCCGGATCGCGTACTCCCACATGGTGCTCGCCTCCGCGCGTCGTCCACTGTGCCCGGAGTCTATGACCGAGCGGGTGTGGCGCCGGGGAGGTGCGAGCCGGTGGGGCCGTCACGCCGGCGGGCCGGCACCTTCCTCGGGCGGGGCGGCGGGCTTGTCCGGGACGAGCCGTTCGCGGGCCTGGCCGAGCCTGTCTGCCGCCTTGTCGGCGGCCTGGCCGACGGCGGCGTCGATGGCGCCAGGGGCCTGCTCCACGATCCGCTTGACCTCTGGCCGCTCCCCGAGCTGCCTGGCCGCTCCCACCATCTGGTCGTAGCGCTCGCGTCCGGCCTTGGTGCCGAGCACGTAGCCGGCCGCGGCCCCGATCGCCAGCCCGAGCCTGCCGAGCAGGTTGCCCCTCCGCTTCTTCGCCTTCCCTCGCCGCCGGGGCGCCGCCTCCCCCAGCCGCTGGAGAGCCGATCCCGCGGCGGCGGCCGGCAGCCCCACCACCGTCCCGGCCGCCTCTCCGGCCGTCCGCGCCGCGCCGCCCACCGCGTCGACCGCGCCGCCGGTGGCATCCGCGGCCCGACGCCGAGCCTCCTCGGCGGTCTTCGCGGCCTTGCGCCCGGTGTCCCCGGCGGTCCGTGCCGCCCTGCGCCTGGTCTCGTCCGCGGTCCGTGCCGCCTTGCGCCTGGTCTCCCCGGCCTGCTTGGCCGCGCGCCGGCCGGCCTTCTCCGCGGTCCTCGCCGCCTGCCTGGCCGCCGCCTCGGCCGTCTTCGCGGCCGCCCTGGCGACGCGCGTGCCCGCCTCGGCGAGCTGGGCTGGGGTCTCCTCCGCGCGGCTGGCCGCCCGCGCCCCCTTCCGCTTCGACCTGCTCATCTGCCTGGTCACCTCCGCCCGCATGCCGGAACGGGATCCCCGCGACCGCCGTCGGGCTGCCGCCAGCGCGCCGGCGAGGCCGGCCAGCGCCAGCGCGCGGCCGACCAGCCGCCCGCGCGGGCGGGCCGGCGGCACCTCGACCGGCTCGGCCTGCTGGTCCGTGACCAGCGGCTCGGTCGCGAAGGCGGTCTGCACGCCGCTGGTCGCGTCCGTGGCGGCGCCGCCCGGCTGGGTGTCAAGGGTCGACCCGACGCCGTCCAGCTCGTCGTCGGCCAGGGGGTGGTCGAGGTCGGACGGATCCGCCTCGCCGGCGGGCAGCACGCTTGGCGACGCCGCCGTCGAGTAGGCGATGCCGTAGTGGTCGTAGAGCCTGGTCTCCTCGAGGCGCGACAGCGTCCCGACGGTGGGCAGCAGCGGCGCGCCGGTGATGCGCTCCCGCTCACAGGGCACGTGCACCTTGCCCTCCGTCTCGCCGGCCCCGGTCAGCGAGACGAACGCCCTGCGGGCGTCGCCGTCGTCGAGGTCGACCAGCGCCCATTCCGGCCGCCCGGTCTCGCGATCGACATAGATGCCCTCGATCAGCCCGACCTGCGCCCCGTCGGTCGCGACCAGAGGCAGGTTCCGCCAGCGGCGGGCGGTGTCGAGGTTCGGTAGGGTCGTCATGGTCGGCCTCCGATGCGCTGACGGCAGCTCAGCGGCCGGGATGCGGCCGCACTCCGGCCGTCTTGCCTGCGAACGAGCGGTTACACCTCGATTTCGGCGCTTCGACCTCCAGCCTGCACACCATATCGCCGGCGGCCGTCAGACCGCTGGGGCCTGGATGCTCGACCGGGACAGCTCCTCCTCGGCCTCGACGATCTGCCTGTCCAGCTCGCGCGCCATGTGGGCGAGGAGGTCCCAGCCCTCGGCGGCCGCCTTGCGCACGCGCTTCCTCAGCCATCCCATGGCCGAGGCCTCCAGGCCGGCGACCTCCCCGTCGATCTCGGCCAGGCGCTCCCTCGCTTGGGCGATGCGGCGCACGACCCGCTCCAGCTCGGCCCTGGTGCCGTTGCCGACCACGCTGTCCGGGCTGCACTGCCAGTTGTCCAGCAGCCGCTGCAAGGCCACCACGTCCCCGCGCTCGTAGGCGTCGTTGGCCTGGACCATCAGGTTGGTGCGGCGCTCCCGCTCGGCCGGGTCGTTGGCCAGGTCCGGGTGGATGCGGCGGGCGAGCAGGCGGAACAGGCGCTTGGCGGCCTCGCTCACGGCGCCGCCGCGGACGTCCGCCGCCGCGGCCTCGTCGGCATCCCCGCGGACCCAGGCCCAGTTCTGCCCGGAGGGGAATTCCTCGTCCGCTCCGGCCCGCGACTCCTGCGACGTCGGATCGTCGGCGGCCTTGCCGTTGTTCCGCGCCCGGCGGGCGTCGAGCCATTCGGTGACCTGGTCGAGGCGCGCGTAGCGGGGGCCGAGCGCCCGGCGGTACTGGGTCTCGAAGGTCGCCAGGTCGGCCTTGAACGTGGTCAAGGCCAGCTCGCGCTCGGCCAGCTCGGCATCCACCACCGTCAGCTCGGCGCGCCTGCGGCCGAGCTCCTCGGCCTCGGGACCGGGCCGCACCTCGAGCGCGCCGCTCCAAGCCCGCGGCCCGGCGGCGTCGTGCGCCAGCCAGTCGGAGCCGTACGCGTTGCCTCCCATGGATGGCACATCATAATCGGTCCTCGAGGTGAACGATTCCGGCCGCTCCCCCGCACGGAAGGCGCTCCGCCCGGCCGCGTGCCTGCGTAACTCACTGGCGGCATGTCGGGGGTGGCTGTGAAACTGGTTCGTATGAGCAACGTTCTCGTTCCCAATGTTCTCGTCGCCAAGGGACTGGTCAAGCGGTACCGGCGGGGCCTCGCGGTCGACCACGTCGACCTCACCGTGCGCGAGGGCGAGCGGGTCGCCTTGCTCGGCCCGAACGGGGCCGGCAAGACCACCACCTTGCTGATGTGCCTCGGGGCGGTGCGGCCGGACTCCGGCACGGTGGAGATCATCGGCCGGCGGCTTCCCAAGGGCCGCAGCGCCGCCATGGCGCAGGTCGGCTTCACCGCCGGCTACCTTCCCCTGCCCGACCGCATCCGTGTGAATGAGTACCTGCGCCTGTACGGCCAGCTCTACGGCCTGCGGGAGCCGCGGGAGCAGGTCGCCCGCGGGCTGGAGCGCTTCGGCATCCCGCACCTCGCCGCGGCCATGGGCACGGAGCTGTCGGCCGGGCAGAAGACCCTTATCGGCATCGTCAAGGCGACCATGCACACGCCGCGCCTGTTGGTGCTCGACGAGCCCACCGCCTCGCTCGACCCAGACGTGGCCTTCAGGGTGCGCACCGGCCTCGCCGAGCTGTGTGCCGAGGAGGGCACCGCCCTGCTGGTCACCAGCCACAACATGCTCGAGGTCGAGCGCATCGCCGAGCGGGTGGTGTTCCTGGCGCGCGGCCGGGTGGTGGCCGACGGGCCACCGGCCGAGGTGGCGGCGAGCTTCGGCCAGGACGACCTGGAGGAGCTGTTCCTGCACCTGGCGCAGGACCAGGAGGCCCAGGGCGCTCCCGGCGCCGGGCGCAGCCCGGGGACCTCGGAAGGAGCGCGACTGTGAGCGCCGCCACCCTGCAGGGCTGGTCGGCGACCTCCGCCCGCATCAGGGCGATCGCCCGCCGCCACGCCTACGTCCTCTGGCGCAGCCCGCACCGGCTCTTCGACGTCACCGTGTGGCCCCTGGTCGACGCGGTGCTGTTCGGCTCGATCGCGGTGTTCTTCGCGCGCCAGGGCGGCGGCAGCGCCCGGCCGGTCGCCTACCTGCTCGCCGGCATCGTCCTGTGGCACGTCGTCTACCAGGCGCAGATCGCCGTGGCCACCGGCTTCCTGGAAGAGACCTGGTCGCGCCAGGTGCTCAGCATGTCGGTGACGCCCATGCGGGAATGGGAGTTCGTCGCCGGGGTGGCCGCGTTCGGCCTGATCAAGCTGGTCCTCGGCGTCGGCGTGGTGGCCGTGGCCGCGGTCGTCTTCTACGCCTTCGACGTCACCTCGCTCGGCCCGGCGGTGCTGCCGCTGATGCTGTTGCTGCTGATCGCCGGCTGGTCGGTGGCGCTGTTCGTGATCGGGCTGGTGCTGCGCTTCGGCAACGGCGCCGAGGCGTTCGCCTGGGGCATCCTGTTCGTGGTCATGCCCCTGTCGGGGGTGTTCTACCCGGTGGCGGCCCTGCCGGCGGTGTTGCGCCCGATCAGCCTGCTGCTGCCGACCACCCACGCCTTCGCGGCCGGCCGCTCCTTGGTTGACGGCCACGGCACGGACTGGGGCGAGGTCGGCCTCGCCGCCCTGACCACCCTGCTCGTCTCCGCGGCCGCCTGCGCCTTCCTCGCGCGCATGCTGCGGGTCTTCCGCCAACGCGGCTACGTCACCCGCTATACGTAGGACCGGGCCGGGCGCGACAGCGCCATGAAACGAACTACCGAGTTCAGGGACCCGCTCGGCGGGGAAGAGATCGGTAGCCCGGCACGACCGCCCAGCTCCGCGCCACTGTCGGGTCGACCCTGCAGGGTGATGAGCGAGCCGCGGCACGGGCGCGCTGCCTCCCAGTGCGATGGAGTGGTGATGGCGACGATCGAGGACGGACCCCGCGGCTGGCAGCTGCGAGGCCTGGTGATGACCGTGCCCTGTCTCGACGACCTCGCCGGGCGCATGGCGGCCGGTGGGTACGACGCCAAGAAGGTGGTCAACGCCGACTGGGGCCAGCCGGACGGCGGTTGGTCGGACGAGAACATGCAGCGCGTGCTGCACGAGATCCCCGGCGTCACCATCGTCCGCACCCACACCGGCGACCAGGGCTTCCGCTGGAACTTCCCCTTCCCCGAGCAGGTCGCGGCCGAGATCCGTCCCTGGTACCAGCGGCATCGCGGCATCTGGGTGGAGATCGGCAACGAGCCCAACACCGCCGAGTGGCGCGACGCGCCGGCGCAGGAACGGCACGACTGGCTCTGGGGCTGGTGCACCTGGTTCGGCCAGACCATCCGGCGCTGCCGCAACGAGTTCCCCGAGGCGACCTTCGTCTCGCCCGGTCTCGGTCCGATCGAGCAGGAGACCTGGCACGGGGCCTGCCGCGAGGCCTTCGGCCGGGCCGACGTGATCGGCGTGCGCGCCTTCGCCCCCAGCCCCCTGGTGGCCAGCGGGGGGCAGCCGCTCGACCAGACCCTGGCGGTGCTCGCCCGCCACTACCCGGGCAAGCGCTGGCTGGTCACCGAGTACCGCCCCGACGAGCCACTTGCCGGCCGGCCCTCGTCCGGCGCCGCTGCGCTGCCCCTGAACGTCGAAGGCGTGGTCTCGTTCGTCCTGGCGCCGGCCCCGATCAGGCTGGCCGGGTCGACGCCAGGCGCGTGGCGCTCGTAGCGGCAGCGACCGGACCGGCCCCCGCGGCGCCCCGGCTGGCGCGGTGTTCAGACCAGGCGGCGGTCGGTGGCCCAGCGGGTCAGTTCGTAGCGGCTGGAGAGCTGTAGCTTGCGCAGCACCGAGGAGACGTGGGTCTCGACCGTCTTCACCGACAGGTGCAGCCGCCTGCCGACCTCCTTGTAGGTGAAGCCGCGCGCGATGTGCCGCAGGACCTCCTGCTCGCGCGCGGTGAGCTGGTCGAGCTCCGGGTCGATGGGCCCGCTGATGCGCCCGCGGAAGGCGTCGAGCACGAACCCGGCCAGGCGCGGGGAGAACACCGCGTCGCCCTCCCGCACGCGCCGGATGGCGTCGGCCAGGTCCGCCGGGGAGATCGACTTGGTCACGTAGCCGCGCGCGCCGGCGCGGATCACCGCGATCACGTCCTCGGCGGCGTCCGACACCGACAGGGCCAGGAAGCGCACCTCCGGCTCCTGCCGGTGGACCGTCTCGATCACCGTGCGGCCACCGCCGCCAGGCAGGTGGACGTCGAGCAGGACCACGTCGGGAAGGGCCCGCATGATGCCCTCGACCGCGCCGTCCACGTCGCCGGCGTCCCCCACGATCTCGAACTCCTCGCCCAGCTCGGCGTGCAGGCCGGAGAGGAAGAAGCGGTGGTCGTCGACCAGAAACACGCGCGTGCGCCCGGCCGCTCCCTGGGACGCCTCAGGTGAGCCCGTGCCGCTCATGGGCCCTCCAGCGGCAGGCGCAGGGTGACCTCCGTGCCCTCGCCGGGCTCGCTGGCGACCGTCGCGCTGCCGCCGTGACGGCGCATGCGGCCACGGATCGACTCGGCGATGCCGCGCCGGTCCTCGGGCATCGCCGTCGGGTCGAAGCCCTTGCCCTGGTCGCGCACGAACGCGGTGATCGCGTCGGGCTCGACCTCGACGTAGACCGACACCTGGGCGGCGCCGGAGTGCTTGGCCGCGTTCACCGCGGCCTCCTGGCAGGCGTGCACGATCGCCCAGGCGTGCTGGTCCATGGGGCTGTCGCCGACCACCACCGCGTCGACCGCCACCTGGTGGTGCTGCTCCACACGGTCGGCCATGGCCTCGATCGCGTCGCTGAGACGCTGGTCACCGCTGCCGTCCGGCCGGCCGTAGAGCCACGCCCGCAGCTCGCGCTCCTGGCGCCTGGCCAGGGTGGTGACCTCTGGGGCCGCGTCGGCGCGCTGGATCAGCGCGAGCGTGTGCAGCACGGAGTCGTGCAGGTGGGCGGCCACCTCGGCACGCTCCTCCGAGCGGATCCGCTGGCGGCGCTCGTCGCCGAGCTGGCGGGTGAGCCGCACGATCCACGGCCCGAGGATCAGGGCGAGGCCGGTGATGGTCACCGCGATGGCCAGCAGCACCGTCGGCAGGACCGCCACGGCCTCGTTGCCGCCGAGGAAAGCGCCCATGCCGGTCGCCACCAGCAGGGCGCCGAGGGCGACACGGACGAACGAGACCCGGCCGGCGAAGACCACCTCCAAGGGGTTGCCGGGGAAGCGGCGCCTCGCCGCGGCCCAGCGCGCCCGGTCGCTGGACTCGCTGCGGGTCCAGAGCACCGCGAAGCCGGCGCCGGCGAGCGCCACCGGCCACACCAGCGTGTCGCCGAACCAGATGCGGGCCTCGCGCAGCACCAGGAGCAGCCCGAAGACGATCAGGCCGAGCGCGACCGCCGACCGCGCCCCGCCGCCAGGGCGGCGCCGCGGCGCCGGTGTGCCTGGCGCCGGCTCGTGGCTCAGTCCCCACGCCAGCAGGTACAGGGCGATGCCGGCGCCGGCGGCCGTGGCCAGTACCGCGAACGCGGTGCGCACCAGCACCGGGTCGATGCCGAAGCGCTCCCCGAGCCCGGCGGCTACGCCGGCGACCACGCGGTCCTCGGCGCTGCGGGGAACCGACCAGGCCGGGACCAGCCGCCGCCGCTGCGGCGCGGCCGGCCCGCCCGCCTCCGGCGTCGACGTCTGGCTGATGGTGCCCTCCTTGCTCGGCGCGCCAGCGCGCGGCGTGGCCCGCCTGACGCGCTCGGCGCAGTCCGATGGTACGCACGCCTGGCCGCCAGGACCATCCGTGATGACCCTGACCCACCCAGCCAGGCCTCGGGGGATCCCGGGGGTGATCACCGATGGTGCTCTCGAGCCCTTGCGGGCACGCTGTGCTCGGATCGGGTTCGCGGTGCGACGCTCCCGGTGAGCCGGCAGCGATCGGCACAACTGGCAGGGCACCGCGGTGGCCCGGTCGGGATTCGACCTCACCGACCGAGGACGTGAGCAGCATGAGCGACAGGACCGACCCGCTCCCGGAGCAGCCGCCCGAGAGTCGACCTCCCGACAGGGAGCAGCCGACCGAGCGGCTGACCCCGCCCGACCCGGCCACCGCCGGGCCGGGCGCGCCCGCGCCCTCGGAGCCGGCGACGGCCGGCGGTCTGACGGAGGGGATTCCGGTTGACGAGGCCGCCGCCCGACAGGGCGGGGGCGGTGACGCGCCGGCTGGGGGGCCGGCGCCGGGGGGCGGTGAGGGGCCGGCCGGCGCGCGGGAGGCGGCCGGTCGGCCGTCCCCGAGCGAGCCAGCCCCCGGCGGCTACGCGCCACAGGAGGGCTGGCGCCCCCCCGCCGCCTCCGGGCCACCGCCCGGCGGCCCTCCGCCGGCGGGCGGCTACCAGCCGCCGGGAGCCGGCGGGCCACCGCCAGGGGAGACGGGGGCGTGGCGGCGGCTCACCCGCAGGATGGACCGGCGGGTGTTCGCCGGCGTGGCCAGCGGGCTCGGCGACTACTTCAACGTGGACCCGGTGGTGTTCCGGGTCGCCTTCGTGGTGCTCAGCTTCACCGGCGGCGTCGGGCTGCTGCTGTACGTGGCCCTCTGGATCATGGTCCCGCCCGCCGGCGCCGGCGAGTCGATCGGCCAGGCCGCGCTCCGCCGCCCGAACGCCCGCACCTGGATCGGCATCGGGCTGGTGCTGATCGCCGTCCTCGTCCTCGGCGGTGAGCTGGGCGTGCAGCGCCCGGGGATCGCCTGGGGCCTGGTGCTGATCACCCTCGGGGTGGTGCTGCTGATCAGGGAGCCGTCGGCCGGGGTGGGCGCTGGCGCCAAGGTGTCCGTCGGCGACCTGTCCGCGACCGGCGGCCAGGGGCAGGCAGGCGCCATGCCCACCGGGCCGGCTGCGTGGGGCGGGGGGCCGGCGGCGGCCGGATGGGGGCCCCCGCCCCCGGCCGGCACCTCGGACACGGCGGGCGGCTTGGGCGGCCCGCCTGCTCCCGGCGGCGCCGCGGCCTCGGGCCGGACGTGGGGTGGCCCGCCGCCAGGTGGCGTCGACACCACGGCAAGGGCCTGGGGCGAGCCGCCCCCTGACGGCTGGACCGTCCGCCGCAGCCGCTCGAACCTCGGCTGGGTCACCCTCGCGGTCGCCTTCCTGGCGGTCGGGATGGCCGCCTTCCTCGACAACGTCGGCATGGTGGAGCTGACCATCGGTCGGGTCCTGGCCCTGTTCCTCACCGTGATCGGTATCGGCCTGGTGGTCGGTGCGGTGCTCCACCAGCGCTCCATCCTGCTGGTCCTGCTCGGCCTGCTGCTGGTCCCCGTGGTCGTGCTCGCGAGCGTGCTGAACGTGCCGCTGCGGGGCGGGGTTGGGCCGCGGCTATGGCAGCCGCGCTCGGTCGCCGAGATCAGGGGTCAGTACGAGCTCGCCAGTGGCGACCTGGTGATCGACCTCAGCGGCGTCAAGTTCGGCAAGGAGCCCACCCGGGTGAACGCCCGCGTCGGCATCGGCAGGGTGGCCGTCTACCTGCCGCAGGACGTTCCCGTCGAGATGGACGCCAAGAACGGCGTCGGCGTGGTCCAGTTCCCGGACCGCCAGGACGAGGGCGGCGTGCAGGTGAGCACCCACGCCAGCGCGGCGGGATCGGAGCGCGTCGGGCGCCTCAGCCTCGACCTCGAGGCCGGCTACGGTCTCGTCCAGGTGGTGCGCGGTACGCCACCCCCGGATACGTGGAGCCGGGACGGGCATATTCAGGGCTGGGACGGCGCACAGCGCCGCCCCCCGGCAGTGGAGGTGGGGCGATGAGCAGCCGCCGTATTCCAGACCCGGGCTCGCTGATCGCCGGCATCGCCTTCGCCGGCATCGGCCTGATCTTCCTGGTCGGCGACGTGGAGCTGGCCGACCGGGCCCGTTGGATGTGGCCCATCGTGCTGGTCGGCCTCGGCGCCGGCCTGCTCGCCGCCGTCCTGCGCCGCCCCGCGGCCGCGTCCGCGGACGGCCCCCTCGCCACGAAGGCCCTCACCGAAACGGCCACGTTCCCGCCGGCCGAGCCGTCCACCCAGGCGCCGTGGGCCGGGGCCGAGCCCGGTGCGGCCGCCGGCTCCCCGTACGAACCGCCCGGCGAGTCGAGGCCGGATGCCGCCCCGGAGGGCGGCTGGCCGGAGACCGGCCTGGTCGACGGCAGCCTCGCGGAGCCCGGCCCGGCAGAGGGCAACGCGCCAGAGCCCGACCTGCCAGGGGCCAGCGCGGCCCAGCGTGACGCTGAAGAGGGCGGCACGACCGAGCGTGACCCGGCAGAGGGCAGCGTGGCGGAGCCTGACGCGGCGGAGGACTCGGCGCCCGGCGACGCGCCGGAGGGACGGGGGCGGTCGTGACCGGGCAGCGGTCCTTGTCCGGTGGCGGCCGCCTACCCCTGTATGGGCGAGGTGGCGGTGGGGCCGCGCCGGCTGCGGCGGGCGCGGCGCTCGCGTAGGTCGCGCCAGACGGAGCGGAGCAGGGCGACCTGCTCCGGCGCGAACCCCATGGCAGCGACCAGGAGCCGGGCGTCGACCAGGTCGATGGCGCCGTCCAGGTCGCCCTCGCGTAGCAGCCGGTCGACCGTCGTGGCCGTGCCCGCGTCGACCAGGCGTGGGTCGGGCAGGGGCAGGGCGTCCGCCTCGCCCGGCTCGAGCTCCAGGATGCCGCCGCCGTAGCTGCGCCCCATCACCTCGCTGAAGGCGAAGGTGAGGGAGCTGGTCACGGCGGTGGCGAGCTGCTCGGCGGTGACCTCGCCGTGCAGGCGTACCCGGTGGACGGTGTCGGTCGAGGTCGCCGCGGTGAGGTTCGCCACCACCCGGGGGCCGAGATGGATCTGGCGCAGCATGAAGGCGTCCGGCCGCCACACCGACGGGACCGACCACCAGGCACGCCGGATGGAGCACTTGTAGCCGCGGTGCACCCCCTCCTCCTCGCCGAGGGCCACGTAGCGGGCCAAGGCCGGATCGGTCGCCGGTGACAGGTCCTCCGGCACCGCCAGGAGCAGGCAGCGCAGCTCCTCGGCTGCCTGCTTGCACAGGTCCTCATCGGTATAGCGGAGGCCGCGGAGCTGCGCCGAGCGGGCCACCAGGGGCACGCACAGGTGCCCGAGCCCGCGCGCTTGCGCCTGTCCAGGGGTGAGGCAGAAGAACGAGTTGCGGCCCGACACCACCCCGACGTCGACCGAGGCGACGTCGCCGAGCAGGCCGGCCCGCCCCTCGGTTCGGATGGCGCGGAGCGCCTCGATCTGCTCGGGACGGAGGTGGTACTTGGTCCACTTCTCGCGGTCGTGCCGCAGCGCCGGCTGCGGCGGCGCCTCGTCCGCCACCCGGCCCGAGGTGGGCAGCTCGGCGGCGTCCTCGTACTCGACCGCGCGGACCCGTGCCGGGCCCTCGCCGCGCTCGCCGAGCAGCAGCACGACCTCCTGCAGCACGCCGCCGAAGAGCAGTCGCCGGAAGCTCACGATGGTCAGGTCGGCCAGCCGCTCGACCAGGAACCCACGGAGCTGGGCCGCGTAGCCGACCTGCAGCAGCTCGGCGGGGAGCACCAGGGCGACCCGCCCGCCCGGCCGCAGCGCCAGCACCGCAGCGACCGTGAACGGCAGCCAGGCGTTGGTGAGCCTGCTCGGCTGCAGCCCCGCCTCGTGCATCAGGGCGAACGCCCGCGCCCTGGTCGACTCCGTCCAGCTCCCGAAGCGGATGTAGGGCGGGTTGCCGACCACCGCGTCGAACGCTCCCTGGTGCGCGCCGCCGAACCAGGCGAAGAAGTCGGCGGTCACCACCGGCAGCCCGTGGCGGGCTGCCTTGGCCGCCTCCAACGGGTTGAGCTCCACCCCGACGGCCTGGCTCGCCGGGCCGGCTCCGCCGAGGCACTCGGCCAGCATCGCCAGCACCGCTCCGTCACCGCAGCTCGGTTCGAGCACCCGCGGCCCGGCCGCGCTCGCCCAGGCGGCGATGAAGCGTGCCACCGCCGGCGGGGTGTAGTAGCCGCCCCGCAGCTTGTCGGCGGACGGCGCCGTCGGCGCCGGGAACGTCTCCACCACCGCAGTCAAACACGTCCGGCGCGGATCTCCTACGAGCGTCGCGGTGGGGCGGGAATCGTAGTGCTTGTTCGGGATGATCGAGCTGGCATAGATCCGGTGGTTTGTCTCCACTAGACTATGGACTTCCGTTATTGCGTTTCTGGTACCCAAGCGACATGGCAATACGACGGGAGAGCTGATGCTCCCCGATCGCCTGTTCCTCTGCGTCGTTGTCGCCACGCCCCGCCGTCGGTGTGCTCGCCGGCATCGCCGGATGGCCATCTATCTCCGCCTCGAGTCAGAGAGAGACCGTGATGACGATGAGCACGCGGCAGGTGGCAGGCCTCCTGGGCGAGAGCGAGCTGTTCAGCTCGCTCTCCGAGCAGATGCGCCTGCACCTGGCCGAGCGAGCCTCGCAGCGCGGCTATCGCCGCGGTCAGGTCGTGTTCGTCCAGGACGAGCGGGGAGATCGCATGTTCGTGGTCGCCGAGGGTGAGATCCGCCTGCTGATCCGCTCGGCCCAGGGGGACGAGGTGGAGCTCACCCGTCGCTCCCGTGGGGACGCGTTCGGCGAGGTCGCCCTGCTCGACGGCGGGCCGCGCTCGGCGACCGCAGAGGCGATCACGCCGGCGGTGCTGATCGGCATCGGCCGGGAGGACCTGATCAAGCTGCTCCGGTCGGAGGAGGTCATCGTGGACGCCTTCCTCCACCTTCTCGGCAACCTGGTGCGCCGGGCCAACAACCTGTCGAGTGCGCTCGTCTTCCAGGACGTGCGCGGACGAGTTGCGGGCAAGCTCCTGGAGCTCGTCGGGTGGGATCCGGAGGAGACCTCCGGGGCCGAGCTGATCGCCTCCCAGGTGAGCCAGAGCGACCTGGCGCAGATGGTCGGCGGTGCGCGACAGACGGTCAACCAGGTGCTGCGGCAGTTCGAGAAGCGGGGCTGGATCAAGCTGCACCACCGTGCCTTCGAGGTGCTCGACCCGCACGCCTTGCAGCATCTGGCCGACGGCTGAGCCGCCGGCCGGCTCGGCGCCCACAGCACGCAGGTGCCGGCTCGCCCTCGGTCGCCGAAAGCTCGATACTTGCGCTGTGTCGGGGGTGAGCCCCCGGTGGGGCCGACGAGGAGCGGGTTGCCGTGGACAGGCACCAGGTTGCTGCGCTCCTGTCCAAGACGGCGCTGTTCGGCGCGCTGAACGGCCAGGCCTGCATGGAGCTGGCCGAGCGCACCACCCAGCGGGTCTACCGTCCTGGCCAGGTCGTGTTCGTGCAGGACGAGCCGGGCGACCGCATGTTCGTGGTGGCCGAGGGATCGGTGAAGCTGCTGATCCGCTCCACCCACGGCGACGCCGTCGAGCTGGCTCGCCTCTGGCCGACCGACGTGTTCGGCGAGGTGGCGCTGCTGGACGGCGGGGCACGCTCGGCCAGCGCCGAGGCGGTCGAGCGTAGTGTCCTGGTCGCGATCGCCCGAGGCGAGCTGATCCGGCTGCTTCGCGCCAACGAGGCGGTGGTCGACGCCCTGCTGAACTCGCTCGGCCGGCTGGTGCGCCGGGCCAACCGCCAGTCGACCGACCTGATCTTCCTCGACCTGCGCGGCCGTGTCGCCAAGAAGCTGCTGGAGCTCGGTGAGGCCGGCGGGTCGGTCTCGGGCACGCTGCACCGCAGGATCACCCAAGGTGACCTGGCCCAGATGGTCGGGGGTGCCAGGCAGACGGTCAACCAGGTCCTGAAGCAGTTCGAGGAGCGGGGCTGGATCAGCATGGCCAACCGCACCATCGAGATCGTCGGGTGGGAAGGCCTGCGACGTCAGGCGGGCGGGTGACGCCGAGGTCACCCGCCCGTTGGCAGTCCTGCCGCCGCGGCACCTCCCGTCGCCGCGGCGCTGTTGGCGCGGCTCAGTAGCGACCGCCGCGGTAGCCGTAACGCGGGTAGTAACCGGGGAACGGGACGAGCACGGCGAGCATGACGATGCCACCGAGGACCAGTGGCAGGATGGCCGCGGAGGGCCGCGAGGTGGGCAGGGGCTGAGCGGCGGGCGCGATGTCCTTGTGGACCGCGGGCGCCGTCCGTGGTGCGGCGACCGCCGCTGTGGACATCGCGCCGAGCAGGAGCACGGCCATGAGGGCGAACGCCGCGGCCAGGCGGCGGAGCAGGATGGGCCGGCGAGGTACGTGAGACTGGGTGGTTGCTCCCATCGGTCTGCCTCCTCGGTCGGTCGTCGAATGCGCCGAGTGAGAACAGTCTCGCCAATGTCGCCGAACGGGTCGGTCGAGAAGAAGCGATCACCGTGTCAGATAGCTGACAGTCTCGCCGACACCGCCGTCGCGGATTCATCGGACAGCTCGAGACAGGTCGGGTCGAGGAATCCTCCAAGCAAGGCACCGCGCCCACGACATGTCAGCAATCTGACAATTCCAGGCCGAATCAAGACGATTCACTTCGGCCCTCCGTCCCTCGGTCGCGGCCTTTCCCCAGCCTGCTGGTCATCGAGCAGGCCTACGACTCGCCCTACTGGCCGTCGGCCAAGGCGCTGACCATCGTGCCCGAGACCATCCGCGGCTACGCACGCCAGCAGGTGCGCTGGAACCAGGGCTTCTACCGCGAGCTGCCGCGTGCCTACCGTGCCCTGCGCGAGCACCTCTCCTCCCGCTACCTGGAGCTGCGCCGCCCCGCTACCTTGGGCGGCGCCCGGCTCGCTACTGCAGGGGCCGATAAAGGCCGCCGAGCCCGAAATGCTCATTTAGGATGATCACGTCAGCCGTCTGCTCCGTCAGGACAATGCCTGGCGCCCGTTCCGTCGTCCGAGCCAATGTCGACGGCTGGCTCATTCGCGACCTAATCCCGCTGAGCGTGTCGTCGGACGCAGGAAGCGAAGCAGGTGCTCGTCCCGGCGAATATGTAAATGCCAGTCGTGGATCCACTACTTCACAGCGCGTAATAATCCTAGCCGGAACGCAGCAGAAGCGGCATGCAGCAGGAGAGCCGGCCTCACGTCGATTGATGACGTCCTCGCTGACCCAGGACGGCCTGGACCCGTTCGATGACCCAGGTCAGTGGTGCCCCTCGGCTCGACGAGCGCTCCTGACTCGGCTCGTGGGCCAGGACGGGATGTGGGCCAGCCAGGCAATAGCTGGTCCGCTTGCCTGGTCTCAGTAGGATCACGATCTGCTGACTGTCATTTGGCCGACAGCCCAGGCCTACGCCAGGCAGTAGGACTCAGGCTGCTGCCGAGTCCGCGGACAGGAGCAATCGCTTCAGGTGGGCAACCGAGGTGCCGAAGAGTGCGTGCGCGCACGTGATATTCTCCGCGCGCTGTTGCGGGGTGCCTCGGCTCCATCCAGCGGAACCAGCACGAGTAGGCATGTTTTCCGTGTCCGGAGATGTTGCTGGCAGAAAGCAAGGTGGGATGAGCCCTTCTGAGGACCGTCGCCGCGGAGCGGCTGAGGATGTCCGTCCACGCATGGTTCCGTCGCGTGCAGGCCTCGACCGTGACCGCCTCCACGCGAGCGGCAGCGCCGGGCCATCGTCCGTCAGCCGGCTGAGCGGTCGTACGGCCGTGGTGACCGGCGGCGCCAGCGGCATCGGCTATGCGATCGTGCGCCGGCTCGCTCGGGCGGGATCCAAGGTCCTCGTCGTCGACATCGACCCGGAGAAACTCGACGAGGCGGAGGGCAATCTCGGCCAGGAGGGCCTCAGCTTCCTACGGGTCGAGGCCGACCTCAGTCGGGATGCTGGGAGGTTGGCCGACGAGCTGGTCGCAGCCCACGGAGCCATCCCGCTGATCGTCAACAACGTCGGCGTCTGCACCGGCACCAACTTCTTCGAGACCGACGAGGATCGCTTCGACCAGGTGTTCGACACCAACCTGCGCGGGCCGTGGTTCTTCACGCGCCGCCTCACCAAGGACTTGATCAGGCGGAAAGAGTCCGGCTCGGTGGTGTTCATCTCCTCGCTCCACGACCGCGTCGTGGTCCACCGACCGCAGTACAGCGCGAGCAAGGCCGCGATCAGCCAGTTCGTCCGCGAGCTCGCGTACCTGCTCGCGCCCGACCGCATCCGGGTCAACGCGATCTCGCCTGGCCGCATCGACACCGAGAGATCGCAGGGACGGGAGGGACAGCACCTCACCGCCGACGAGATGATTCCTATGGGGCACGGTGGCACGCCCGACGACGTCGCGAAGCTGGCGGAATTCCTGCTCAGCGAGGACTCGGCCGGGTACATCACAGGGGCGAACATTCCCGTCGACGGTGGCCTGTCCCTGCACACCTGGCACGCCCGGCGGCCACCAGTGTCCGGGTGAGCGCAAGCCGCGCCCAGAAGGGCTGGCCTCGTTGCTGGGGCCGCGCCGCCCGAGGAGCAGCTACTCGGCGAGCGCGGCCTGCTCCGGGCCGACTCGCCGGGTCATCCAGTTGCGGTCCCACAACGTGGCGAGTGCATGCACCCGGATGGGGAGCAGCAGGAGGACATAGATAGCGCCGTACGGCAGGAACGTCGGGTCCTTCGTCTGGACGGTCACGAAGATTGCGTGCACGACCACCATGGCGGCCAGACGGTCGAAGTACTGGTAGAGGGCTTCGTGCCCTGGCAGCAGGGCAGCGCCGGCGCAGACGGTGGTGGCCAGGACGAGCAGGAGCGGTAGCAGCAGGCGCGCGGTCACGTCCGAGGCAAGGTAGAAACGACGTCGCCGCCACAAGTTCGGGACCGTCCACAGCAGCTCGCGGTAGAAGGTCCTGTTCCAGCGGATCTGCTGGCGCGCAAATTCCTGCACGGACGTTGGGACATTGGTGTATGCCTCGGCCCGGCGCTCGTAGAGCGTCCGGTAGCCGGCCGCGAGCACGAGGTTGGTCAAGTGGTTGTCATCGCCGTAGGTGCACGGGCGGCCACGGATGGTCTGCTCGAGGTACGAGGCCCAGACCCGCTGCAGCGCGGCGCGGCGGTATAGCGAGAAGGGCCCGGCACAGCAGAGGACGGCTCCGTGAAAGCTCTGTGCGGCGCGTTCCTGCTCGCACAGGAGCCGGTATCGTGTCCGCATCAGGCGTGTCAACCAGGTGGCCGAGGCGTTCAAGACCCCGACGTTGCCGGTGACGCCGCCGACGTCGCGCACGTTGGCGACGGCGACCAGCCTGCGCACGCCGTCCGGGGCGATGACCGTGTCGGAGTCGACCGTGAGGACGAACTCGCCCTTCCCTCGCCAGAACCCGCTGGCCTGCGCGTTCCTCTTTCCCTGGTTGCTCTTGTGGCGCTCGACCGTCCAACCCGGCCGACCTTCGAGCGCGCGGTAGATCGGCTCGAGCTCGGCGGTGTTGGCCGAGCCATCGTCGATCAGCCAGACGGAGAGTTCGCCCTGATACCACTGCCTCTCGATCGACTCGCAGCAGGCCGCGAGCACCTGTGGGTCCTCGTTATAGCAAGGGATGAGGACGTCGACGCTCGGCCAGCGCCCTCCAGGAGGTGGCCCTGGCTCCCGCGCCCGACTGAGCCTGGTGCTCCGGTAGGCGTAGAAGGCCTGGACCGTCGATTGCCATAGGACGAGGACCAGGTATACCCAGAAGACGAAGCGCAAGCTGGTAAGGGAAAGAGAATGCATGGCACCCAAGCGGCTCGTACCCGACGCGGGCCGCCCTGGATCAGGTCCTGTGGACCTGGGCGCGTTCGCCGCGCATCTTACGTTCCTGCGGCTCTTGCTTGCCTGGCAGTGTGCGTGCGCATTATATGAGACTAGGCCGTAGCGTCCAAGATGGCAGAAGGAATCTGTTTGCGCTAGAAGTAACCTTCATCTTGTCCGCGGGGCGAAGCCGACGAGTCCAGCATCTGCGCGACACCTGAGCGTCCACAGCCGGACAGCGCCCCGTTGTCTGGCATGGAAGCCTCAAGCAGGATCCGCACCCGGAGTTGAGCGATGGCGATCTGTACGCACTGCAATGCGGAAAACCCGGAGCCAGCCCTCTTCTGCATGAGATGCGGCGACCCCTTGCCAGGGCGGAGGCGCGAGGCCGCCTCCAAGGTGGTCACGATCGTCTTCACGGACGTGGTCCGTTCTACCAAGCTCGGAGAGGACAGGGACCAGGTCGTCTTCCGCAACGCGATGACTAGGTTCTTCGACACGGCTCGCCAGGTATTCGAGCAGTACGGCGGAACCGTCCAGAAGTTCGTGGGTGACGCGATCGTCGCCGTGTTCGGCGTTCCCATGCTCCACGAGAACGATCCCTATCGGGCCGTGAAGGCCGCCTACAGCCTCCACGACGTCCTGCCAGACCTGAACGCAGGACTCGAGCGCGACTACAGCGTCACCCTTCGGCTGCACACCGGCGTCAATACCGGCGAGCTCGTCGTCGGTGAGCCCCTCGCCGCCTATCCGGTCGTGGTCGGTGACGTCGTGAACGTCGCCGCCCGACTCGGCCAACACGCCGAGGACGGGGAGATCCTGATCACCGATGCGACCTACCGGATGGTCCGTGACGCGACCGAGGCCGAGCAACTCGCGAAGCCGATCAACCTGCGAGGCAGGAGCCAGCCGACGGTCGCGTGGCGGCTCCTCGCCGTCCACGACCATCACGGCCGTGCCGCCCCGCCACGCTCCGTCTCGCCGCTGGTGGGACGCGAGCTGGACTTGGCCGAGCTGGACCTGCAATACCGTCGTGTCGAGCGGGAAGGGCGCTGCCAGCTCGTCGTGGTCCGCGGCGACGCGGGTGTCGGCAAGTCGCGTCTGGTCGAGGAGTTCGCCCAAGCGGTGCGCCGGCGCAACGCGACCGTCCTGAGCCTGCGCTGCGCGCCGCCACACGGCGGGCCGGTCACCACCTGGCCGGTCAGGGAGATGCTCCGCCAGGCCGCCCGCGCGCAGCAGGCCGATCCTCCCGAGCTGATCCGTGACCGCCTGGCCGAGATCGTCGGGGACGACCGGGTCAGGTTGCACCTGTCCACGATCCTGGGCATCGACGACATCGCGCGTGCGCCGGATGAGGTCAATCGCGCGCTGCGCCAGGTCCTCGAGGTCCTTGCGGGGAGCGGCACGTTGGTGGTGGTGGTCGACGACCTCCACTATGCGGAGCAGAGCCTGCTCGACTTCATCGCGCACGTCGTCACCGCTCCTCGTGAGGCACCCATCCTCCTGCTCTGCCTCGCGCGTCTCGAGTTCTACGACGAGCATCCCCACTGGGCGACCAACCTGGGCAACCAGATCCCGCTTCGTCCACTGACGGCCAGGGACACCGAACGGCTGGTCGGGAACCTGCTGAGCGGCGGTGTGGTCGATCCGCAGGTCAGCAAGCGAATCGTGCGGGCGGCGGAGGGCAATCCACTGTTCGTGGAGGAGCTCGTCACGATGCTGACCGAGCAGGGATCACTGCGCCTGGTCGACAACCAGCGCTGGGAGGCCGCCGCCGACCTGGAGGCAATCGAGACGCCGACGCAGATCCGGTACGTGCTCGGTGCGCGCCTCGATCGCCTGAGCGAGACGGAGCGGGCGGTGATCGACACCGCCGCGGTGATCGGCAGGCAGTTCGGCGCCGTCGACGTGGTGGCGCTGGTTCCGTCCCTCGACGAGCAAGAGGCCACAGTGGTGCTGGCCGGCCTCGCTCGCAAGGAGCTGTTGCGCATCGTGGCGGCCCCAGACACCTCCATAGACGGCGGCCGCGACCGCTTCCGCTTCCGGCACGGGTTGATCCAGGAGGTGACCTACCGCACGATCGACAAGGAGACGCGCGCCGAGCTGCACGAGCGGTACGGCAGATGGCTCGACGAGGCGTCGCGGTCCGACTGGACCATCGCTCTCCACCTCGAGAGGGCCTATGAGTACCGGACCGAGCTGGGTGGCGACAACGAGACCACTCGCGCGCTCGCGCGACGCGCAGGAGAGCGGCTGGCGGCGGCCGGTCGCCAGAGGGGCGGTCGTGGGGAGCCGTCGGCCGACGCCGCGACCCTGCTGGCTCGGGCGGTGGAGTTGCTGCCAGAGAACCACCCGAGCTGGCTGTCGATCCACCTCGACCTCGCGCACGCACTCCGCGACAGGGACCTCACCAAGGCGATCGAGACCTACGACCGCGTGGTCATGCTGGCGCACGCGGCTGGCGACGAGCGCACCGCCATGCACGCGGCGCTCGGGCGGCTCGAGGTGCAGTGGTACAACGGGCTGCGCAGCAACTGGGACCAGGGCCGGCCGGACATCGACCGGGCCATGAGAGTGTTCTCGAACCCCAATCCCGACCTGCGCGACGATCTTGGCCTGGCCAAGGCCAGGCGACTGCTCGCCTACATGTACGCCGCCAAGGGCGAGTCGACCATCGCCCGGGAGGAGGCCGAAGAGGCCATCGAGGTAGTACAGCGTGTCGGCGACGACCGGCTCGAAGCGCAGATAAGGCGCTTGTACGGCGTGATCTTGTTCTGGGGTCCGGCGCCCCTCGAAGAGGTGGTCGCCAAGAATGAGGACGCCGTCGAGTGGGCTCGACGCAAGGGCATGTACAGCCTCGAGGTCGGCGCCCTGAGCCTCCTCGCGCGGGCCGCGGCGATGCGTGGCGACGTTGCGGCGGCAAGGGCCTTGAACGATCAGGCGCGCGGCGCGGTTGGGGAGGACGAGGCCGAGCTGTTGACGGCGGCTGCGGACTCTATCTCTCAGGGTCTGATCGAGCTGTTGGCCGACGACGTCGGAGCCGCCGAGCGAGCCCTCCGTAGCGGATACGAGGCGTTGGAGCGGCGCCGCGCGACGGCGTCTCGTGCCAACGTCGCGGCGCTGCTCGCCCGTGCGCTCCTGCGGCAGGGCCGTGACCCGGAGGCGGAGTACTACACGCAGATCTGCGAGTCGCTCGCCGCCCTCGGACAGCTCGACACCCGTATCAAGTGGCGCGGGATCCGCGCAGTCGTCATGGCCCACCGTGGCGAGCTGGCGGCGGCGGAAGACCTTGCCAGGTTCGCCGTCAAGCTCGCTAGAGGGTCCGAGCAGCTCGACTCCCAGGCGGAGGCGCTGTCCGATCTCGCTGAGGTCCTGCTCGCTACGGACGATCCAGCTAAACACGACGAAGCCGACGAACTGATCGAAGAGGCAGTCGAGCTGTACGGGAAGAAGGGCAACGTGGCCGCTCAGAAGCAGCTCAGGAGGGCGGCGAAGGCGTCCTGACGCCAGAAAGTGTCAGCAAGCTGACAGCCGTTCCGTCGTCATCTGGACGAGCATGGCACCCTCGGGTCGTCACGATGTTCAGGATACGACCGTGCCGTGGGCATCCCTCGGAGGACGACGGATGCGGACTCTTCTGTTTGATCTGCGCTTCGCTGGCTTTGTTGCGTTCGTGCTCCTTACCAGGCTGGTGACTCCGCTCTTGGGACGCGGGCTCCATCTCCTAGCCCACGTGCAGCACCGGGCGGTCACGCCGAAGCCCTCCTGACCGGGGTGACCCAGTGGTGGGCTGAGCGGGCCTGGCTCGGCGGCGAGCGGGTGGCCGAGCAGGTGCTGATCGAGGCCGAGGGCGAACGGCTGACCTCGGTGGAGACCGGCAGGGACGCCCCCGCGGGTGCAAGGCGGCTCTCCGGGCTGGTCCTTCCCGGGCTGGCCAACGCGCACTCGCACGCCTTCCACCGTGCGCTGCGGGGCCGCACGCACGCCGAGCGGGGGGACTTCTGGTCCTGGCGGCAGCGGATGTACGAGCTGGCGGCACGGCTGGAGCCCGACAGCTACCTCGCGCTCGCCCGGGCCGCCTACGCGGAGATGGCCCTTGCCGGCATCACCGCCGTCGGCGAATTCCACTACGTGCACCATCCGCCCGGTGGGGGCCGTTACGCCGATCCGAACGCCTTCGGAACGGCGCTGGCAGCTGCCGCCGCCGAAGCCGGGATCCGCCTTACCCTGCTCGACGCCTGCTACTTGCAGGCTGACGTGGACGGCAGCCCGCTCGAAGGGCCGCAGCTCCGCTTCGGCGACGGTGGCGCGGACGCCTGGGCCGCGAGGGTCTCCGCCATGGGCGACGGCACGGTGCGCGTTGGCGCGGCGATCCACTCGGTGCGGGCGGTGCCGGCCGCCGCCATGCGGCTGGTCGCGGCCTGGGCAGGAGAGCGGGGGGCGCCGCTCCACCTGCACCTGTCGGAGCAGCGCCGTGAGAACCAGGCATGCCTGGCCGCCACCGGCCTGACGCCGGCCGCGCTCTGCGCCGAGAACGGCGTGCTTGGCCCGCGCGCCACCGCGGTGCACGCCACCCACCTGGACGACGGTGACGTGCGGCTGCTCGGTGGCAGTGGCACCGCCGTCTGCCTGTGCCCGACGACCGAGCGCGACCTGGCCGACGGCATCGGCCCGGCCGGCCGTCTGGCCGCGGCCGGGTCCCCGCTCGTGCTCGGCTCGGACAGCCACGCGGTGGTCGACCTGTTCGAGGAGGCTCGTGCCGTCGAGCTGGACGAGCGCCTGGTAACCGAGCGACGCGGCCACCACCGCCCGAGCGACCTGCTCGCCGCGGCCACCGATGGCGGCATGCGCGCCCTCGGCCGGCCCGAGGCCGGCGCCATCGCCCCCGGCAGGCTGGCCGACCTGGTGGCCCTGCGGCTCGACACGCCCCGCCTCGCCGGCGCTCCCGCCGACGACCTGGTCGCCGCCGTCGTGTTCGCCGCCAGCGCCGCCGACGTCTCGGACGTGGTCGTCGGCGGGCGGCAGGTCGTCGCCGACGGCCACCACCTCCTGGTCGGCGACGTGCCCGCCGCCCTCGACAAGGCCATCGGCGCGGTGACGGGCTGACCCCGACCCACCACGGTCTTGCCGGGGCCTTCTCGCTCACCGATACCCACCTGACCTGGGCCGGCAAGGCTTTCGGTGAGCGAGTCGGTGGGCCGTGACCGGCTCGTCTGGTCACCATAGTATTGGCATGGACCGCCTGGGCTCCCTATGGTTCAGGGGCCTCGTCCGCGGCCCCGGTGGGGGCGCGGGCAGCGGACGCCATACCGACCGGGAGGAGGCATCGCCGTGCAAGTGCGCAACCTGATGAAGGTGCCCGTGGTGTCGATCGAGCCGGGGCGCTCGGTCCGTGAGGCCGCCCAGCTCATGCAGGACAACGTGATCGGCTCGGTGGTGGTGCAGGAGAGCGGCCGCACGGTCGGCATCATGACCGAGCGCGACGTGCTCCGCGCCGTGGCCGATGGCCGTGACGTCGAGCAGACCAGCGTCAACGACCTGATGACCAAGAACCTCGTCAGCGCCGGAGCGAACTGGGACGTGGTGGTGGCCGCGAGCGTGATGACCGCGCACCGCATCCGTCACCTGGTGGTGCAGGAGGAGGACCGCGTGATCGGCATGCTCTCCCTGCGCGACGTGCTCTCCACCTTCCTGCCGGAGCAGGTGCACGACCAGGCCTGAGGCACGCCGGCCGGGCGGTCGGCACAGGCTCCGGCGGCCGTGGGCACGGCCGCCGGAGCCCGACGTGGCGGATTCCGCCGGCCTCCTCAGGCCTGCTGTGGGGCCTCGGGCAGGCGGATCACGTCGAAGACCGCGCCCTGCGGGTCGCGCAGCGAGGCGAAGCGGCCGTAGGGCGAGTCGGTCGGGGGCATGTTCACCCCGCCGCCGAGCTCGGCGGCCTGCTTCACGACGGCGTCGGTGTCGGCGACGGAGAAGTACGGCACCCAGTGGGACGGCACGCCGGCCGGCCAGTCCGCGGTCATCTGCACGACGCCGCCTGCCAGGCTGGCCTTGACCGAGAAGGTCGCATAGGGCGGACCGCCCTCCCCGGTGTCGACGTCGTCCCAGCCGTGGCCGAACACGGCCGTGTAGAAGCGCTTGGCAGCGTCGAGGTCGCGGGTTGCCAGCTCGTGCCATGAGACCGCGCCGGGCTCGTTGACCAGCAGCGCGCCGATGTGGCGGCCGGCCTGCCACAGGCCGAAGACGGCGCCGGTCGGGTCGGCCGCGATGGCCATGCGCCCCTCCGCGCCGATATCCATCGGCGGCATGTTGACCGCGCCACCGGCGGCGGTGATGCGCCCGACGACCGCGTCGACGTCGTCGACGGCGAAGTAGGTCGTCCACGCGGTCGGCACGCCCTCGGGGGCGGCTTCGCCACTGATGCCCGCCACGGGCTTCCCACCCAGCTCGCACATGGTGTAGTAGCCGAACTCGGCGGTGCCCACCTGGAGCTCCCAGCCGAACAACTCGCCGTAGAAGCGCCGCGCCGCGTCCGGGTCGCTGGTCATGAGATCGGTCCACGACGGCGTGCCCGGCTCGTACGAACTCACCTCGGCCATGCCCACCTCCTGGGTGGTCGAACACTTGTTCGAGTAGCGGGGAGGATAGCTCATCCACCCGACAGATTCTCGTCATCCGGCGAGCGGCGCTCGACCCCCCTTTCCTCCTGCAGCCACCGTGGCGCCGCGCCGGCACCACCATCCCATCTCCGCTCGCCAGGCTCACCGCTACGCACTACCTGCGGCGTCGCGGGATCAGCGTGCGGATTGCGCGGCGTGGGATCGAGTCCTCGCAGCGGCTTGGACGGTATCGGTGGAGGGTGGAGCGGGCGCTGTCATGGTTGAGCTGCTTCCGGCGACTGCAGGTGCGGTGGGACCGGGGTTCGGGTTGCCGGGTCGCAGACGAAGGTCTTGCGGAAGACCACCGCGAGGTGCTCGGCGTAGCGCTCGGGTGACCAGTGCCGGTCCACCAGCAGCCCTTCGAGGACGTCGAAGGACATCAGTGCCCAGAGCATGTCGGCTGCGGTGTCGACCGTCCACGGCGGTGCGAGGCGACCGTCCCGGTCCAGCCAGGCGACCAGCCGCCTGCAGCCCGCGTGCCAGTTGCCCATCGAATGGTCCCAGAAGGCCGCCGCCTCGGGATCGCCGCGGCGGACGCGGTCGGCGGCGCGGGCGACCGCCAGGAGCCGCGGGTGGATCCGGGCCAGGTGGCGGGCCCATTCTTGGAGCGCGGCCACGGAATCGTTGGCCTCCCATACCCGCCGCAGCGAGCCGCCGATGTCTTCGCGTTCCCCGAGATAGCTGAACACCGCGGTGAGCAGCTCGGCGCGGGAGGAGAAGTGCAGGTAGACCGCGCGACGGGAGACGCCGGCGCGGGCGGCGACCGCGGCCATCGTCACCGACTGGAACCCCTGCTCCTCCAGCAGCTCCTGGGTGGCGGCCAGCAGCGCGGCACAGGTGCGCCGGCTGCGGGCGTTCTGCGGTTCCGCGATGGTCTTCACCGTCTCGAGCCCTCACGTTCATCTTCACTCGATGTGCAGTTTACCCCTTTGCACTGAACTTCACTCAGTGTATAGTTCATTATATACACACAGTGTGAAGTTTCTAGAGGGAGGACACCATGACGATGACCGCCCCAGCCACCGACGCCCCCGCCACCCCCCGCACCACCCACCACCTCCGCCGCCCGACCGCGGTGCTTGCCGCGGTCCTCGCCCCCGCCGCCATCTGGCTGCTCGCCGTGCCACTGCTCGGGGTCGACCTCCAGGTCGCCCAGCCGAGCGGACGAGCCCCAGCCGAGATCACCCTGCCCCTGGTGATCGTCACCGCGCTGGCTGCCTCCCTGGCCGGATGGGGCCTGCTCGCCCTGCTGGAGCGGCTGACCCACCGAGCCCGGACCGTCTGGACCAGCACCGCGGTGGTCGCGCTGGTGGTCTCCTTCGGCCCGCTGCTCGGCCCCGGGACACCCACCGCATCAAGGATCGTCCTGGCACTGCTGCACCTCACCGTGGCCGCGATCCTCATCCTTGCCCTGACCCGCAGCGCAGCGGCCGCTGCGGCCTGACCGCCCACCCCACCAGCAGCCCGACACCCACCGGGAGCGATCATGAGCATCTTCACCGACGCCGAACTGGCCTACCTGCAAAGCGAGCGGCGACTGGCCCGCCTGGCCACCGTCGGCCCCGACGGCACCCCCCACGTCACCCCGGTCGGGATGTGGACCCTCGACGCCAACGCCGAGATCATCGAGGTCTCCGGCCGCGACCTGGCGGCCACCAAGAAGTTCCGCGACGTCGCCCGCACCCACCGTGCCGCCATCGTCATCGACGACATGGTCCCGGAGCCCTGGCAGCCACGTGGCGTCGAGGTCCGCGGCCACGCCGAAGCCATCACCAACCCCCAGCCAGCCATCCGTATCCATCCCGAACGCATCATCGGCTGGGGCCTGGACGACCCCGACCACCGCAACGCCCGCAACGCCCCATCCTGATGGACCCCACCGCCACCAACAGTCGCATCCACCGCGCGACCAGCAGCGTTGCACCGAGACCTGTCACCGTGCCGTGACAGCCGAGCCGGTCCGAACGTCGGCCCAGCCGCCTCCCGCGGCTGGGCCGTAACCTGCTGCGCCCTGGAACAACTCTGGGCCGAGGAGACAGCCGCCCAGGAACCGCGCAAAGGCTGACCGACACCAACTCGCAAACCAGAAGGGAGCGAAACGCCCTTTTAGTACACCCGGCCGCCTGGCCTTGCCGGCCGGCTCGGGACGAGCAGGGAGAGGCCGCCATCCTCGGCCGGAACGCCGAGCAGCAACACCTCGGAGGAGAAGCCCGCGATGTTCTTCGGGTGCAGGTTGACGACCGCGACGAGCTGGCGCCCGAGCAGCTCGTCGGCCCGGTAGTCACGCCTCGCCTGGGCGCTCGACCACTTCACGCCGACCTCGGGGCCGAAGTCGACCTGCACCTTGTAGCTCGGCGTGCGCGCCCGAGTGAACTCCTCGACCGCCAGCACCAGGCCGGTGCGCATGTCCACCCTGTCGAAGTCGGCGTACTCGATCGGCATGGCTCGGCCTCCATCTGGTCGGCAAGAACGCGCGTGACTCTCGCGCCCCGCCCAGCGGTCGTCAACGCCGCTGTCTCTCGCAGGTCCCAGGGGCCGCGAGGGTCCTCCCCCGGCGCGCTCGGGAGCGGTAGGCTCGGCGCTGGTCCGCCGCACGGAGCCAACGAGGTCCGGGGGTCGACGCCGCAGTGGCCCGCCGGAGGACAGGGGACCAGGTGGCCATGCCGATGCTGCAGCTCGCGCAGGACCCGGAGGCCGACGGGCTGCTCGCCCGCGACCCGCTCGCCCTGCTGGTCGGCATGTTGCTCGACCAGCAGTTCCCGATGGAGCGTGCCTTTGCGGCCCCCTGGCTGCTGGCGCGGAGGCTGGACGTCAGGGACCTGGACCCGGCCGCGATCGCGGCCCACGACCCGGACGAGTTCGCCAGGCTGATGGCCGGGCCGCCGGCGTTGCACCGCTACCCGGTCGCGATGGCCGGGCGCGTGCAGGCCCTCTGCGGCTACGTCGTCAAGACCTACGGGGGCGACGCGGCCGCGCTGTGGCGCGGCGCGGCGAGCGGCGCCGAGCTGCTGCGGCGGATCAAGGCCCTGCCCGGCTTCGGCGAGCAGAAGGCACGCATCCTCGTCGCCCTGCTCGGCAAGCAGCTCGGCGTCGACCCGCCCGGCTGGCGGGAGGCCGCCGGCCTCTACGGCGAGGAGGGCAGCCGCCGCTCGGTGGCCGACGTGACCGACGCCGACAGCCTCGCCGCCGTACGCGCCGCCAAGCAGGCGGCCAAGCGCGCCGCCCGCGGCGCCTGAGTCACCAGCGCCTGACAGGCTCGCCTGTCCACGTCTTGGCGTGGTCGGCCGGCCACGACGATCCAGCGGCGGCGATCCGCCTGGGAGTCCCTCATGCGCGATTACCGCCTGCCCCGCGCCGTGCTGGTCGAGGACGAGTACCAGCTCGCGATGCTCCGGGCCGAGCGGGACTGGGTCCGCAAGCTCGTGCCGGAGCTCGAGAGCGGGGAGCTCGCCTGGTCGTATCCGGAGCTGGAGCATCTCCAAGCGGACCTGGGCGGAGACCGGCCCGCAGCGGGAGGGCGCGAGCAGGGACCGGACGCCGAGCAGGGAGGTGCGCCGGTGAGCTGAGCTGCGACGACCCCTGGCGGGGTGTTGCCGCACGCCGCCAGGGGTCGTGACCCCCGAGCCGGTCCAGCCAGAGGCCGAACCTGGTGCCCAAGGTGCGCACTCCGAAGGATAGCCAGGTCGAGGCCCTGTGGACCAGCAAGCGAACGAACAGCGTCCACGGAGGTACACGGACATGACTGTCCTGCGAGAGCCGCTCGCCGACTCTTCTCACGGCGGCGCGGCGCCTGCCATCGAGGTCGACGACCTGGTCAAGACGTATCCCGGCGACGTCCGCGCGCCGCCGACGACGAGGAGCTGCTCGCCCGGGTGCGGGAGCTGTTCGGCTTCGAGCGCACCGGCCCGCGCATGCGCGCGGCCCTCGAGGAGGCCCTGCGCGGCCTGGTCGCCGACGGCGCGGTCGTCCGCGGCCCCGACGGCCTGCTGCGCGCCGAGCTCGGGGAGTAGTCGGGCCTGCGGAGTTGACGGCTCGGCTGCGGCGATGGTCCGCTCCTAGCATGAGTGATCTCGTCGAGCGCGTGCTCGGCGTGGTCAGGCAGATCCCTCCCGGCCGGGTGCTCACCTACGGCGACGTGGCGGCGATGGTCACCGCCCCGACGCCGCGCGACGTCGGCCAGGTGCTGCTGCGCCACGGCGACGACGTGCCCTGGTGGCGGGTGCTGCGGGCCGACGGCACCCCGGCGGAGCACCTGCGCGACCGCCAGCTCGCCCTGCTGCGCGCCGAGGGCACCCCGATGGCCGCCTTCGGCCAGGGCGTCGACCTGCGCCGCGCCCGCTGGGAGGCAGCCGGCCACGACGACGGCACCCAAGGCTCGCTGTTCGATTGATCCGGGGGGGAGCCCGAGGACAGCTCCTCCCGGAGCCCCCCCATCGGGCACTTTGGCCGGATCCCTGTTTCGGCCCCAGGTGGCAGCGGCGGGATCCTGTCGGGCGTTGGGCCGTCCGTACCGGCCAGTTCCGGATCGCCCGTCAGACGCGCAGGTAGGCGAGCACCGCGAGGACGCGGCGGTGGTCGGCGGTGGTGGTGGGGAGCTGCAGCTTGGCGAAGATGCTGCTGACGTGCTTCTCGACGGCGCCCTCCGTGACTACCAGGCGCTCGGCGATGGCGGCGTTGGAGCGTCCCTCAGCCATCAGGGCCAGCACCTCGCGCTCGCGCGGCGTCAGCTCCGCAAGGGGGTCGTCGCGGCGGCGACGGCCCAGGAGCTGCGCGACCACCTCCGGGTCGAGGGCGGCACCGCCCTCGCCGACGCGGCGCACCGCGGCGAGGAACTCGCGCACGTCGGCGACGCGCTCCTTCAGCAGGTAGCCGATTCCCTGGGCGCTGCCCTGGATGAGCTCGACCGCGTAGCGCTCCTCCACGTACTGGGAGAGGACCAGGATGGCGGTCGTCGGCGCGCGGCGGCGCACCTCCAGGGCGGCCTGCAGGCCCTCGTCGGTGTGGCTGGGCGGCATGCGCACGTCCACCACGCAGATATCGGGCCGCAGCGCCTCGACCGCGTCCACCAGCCCGGGGCCGTCGCCGACGGACGCGACCACCTCGAAGCCGCCGTCGGCGAGCAGGCGCGCCAGGCCCTCTCGCAGCAGCACCGAGTCCTCGGCGATCACGACCCGCATGGCAGCTCCGCCCGTACCACCGTCGGCCCGCCAGGCGGGCTGGCGACGGTGAGCCTGCCGTCCACCCCGGCCACCCGGTCGGCCAGGCCGCCGAGGCCGCTGCCGGCAGCGGCCTCGGCTCCGCCGACGCCGTCGTCGGACACCTCCACCACGGCCAGGTCGCCGCTGCGGGTCACGGTCAGCGTCGCCGCCTCGGCGGCGGCGTGCTTGGCGACGTTGACCAGCGCCTCGGCGGCCACGAAGTAGGCGATCGCCTCGACCGGCGCCGGCAGCCGCCCGTCCAGGGTGACCCGCACCTCGACCGGGACCGGGGAGCGCGCGGCCAGCGCCGAGAGGGCGGCGTCGAGGCCGCGGTCGCTGAGCACCGCCGGGTGGATGCCGCGCGCCAGGTCACGGAGCTCGGCGAGCGCCCGCTTGGCCTCCTGGTGGGCCTCCTCCACCAGCGCCCTGGCCGCCTCGGGCTCGCTGGCGAACTTCTCCCTCGCCATGCCGAGGTCCATGGCGAGCGCGACCAGGCGCTGCTGGGCGCCGTCGTGCAGGTCGCGCTCGATGCGGCGACGCTCGGCGGCGGCCGCCTCCACCGCCCTCGCCCTGGTCGTCTCCAGCGTCTGCACGCGGGCGCGCAGCGCCGCCGGGCCCGGGCTGAGCAGGGCGCGGGCCACCGCGGCGTGGGCCGCGGCCAAGCCCCTGACGGCGCTCGCCGCGAGCAGGCCGAGCAGCAGCCCGAGCAGCGCGCCGGCGAGTGCCTCCGGGAGGCTGTCGACCACCAGCAGGGCGTGGTCGTTGACGGTGAACGGCGGCGAGCGCCCGCCCGGCGGCAGGCGGTACCACAGCGGCATGGTCAGCAGCGCGAGCGGGACCGACCAGAAGACCGTCACCAGAGTGAACCAGATGATCCCGAGCGGCAGGAGCAGCAGCAGGTAGGCGACGTCGCGCCAGACCGCCGGGTCGGCCGCGCGGGCGCGCCAGCGGGCCAGCAACGGGCCTTGCGGCAGCGGGCGGTACGCCTCGGGCAGGTCGATGCCGAGGCTGTCGCGCAGCCGCGCCCGCTCCGCCCGGCCACCCGCCCGCGCCGCCACCAGCGTGAGCGCGAGGACCGGCAGCCCGACCCAGACGACCACCAGCCCGGCGCCGGTCGACAGCCCGGTGACCACCACCACGAACCAGAAGAGGCCGAGCGGGAAGCTGAGCAGCAGGTACCCGGTCGCCGCCCAGACGTCCGAGCCGACCAGGGCGCGCGTCCAGCCACGCCACCCGCCCCGCCCGGCGCCCACCATCCCCGGCCTCCTCGCTGCCCGCCCACCTCGGTCGGGCCACCCGCTCCGGTGCCTCGCCATGGGTTCGTCTGGCCGGCACCGGCCGCACCGCGAGGGTACGGGGCGCCGCCGGCCGCCGGCCATGGCGCCCGCCACCTTGGCGGGGTGGGGCTGGCCCCACCCCCTTTCCTCCCGCGAGCCCGATCGAGGTTGTCCCGCTGGCGGGCTGTCCCGGCGCCGGCCGCCGAGGCCAAGGTTGCCACGGCCGTCGCCGTCGCACCGAGGAGGAAGGCATGACCAACCTGGCCGCGCGCTGCGCACACTGGAGCTCGACCCACTGGAAGACCGCCGTCGTCGGCTGGCTCTCACTGGTCGTGGCCCTGACGTGGCTCGGCGGCGCGGTCGGGTCGCGGCAGATCACCAACGTCGAGAGCAGCTCGGGAGAGTCGGCGGTGGCCGAGCGCATCCTCGCCGGCGCCGGCTTCGACGACCACGCCGGCGAGAGCGTGCTGGTGCAGTCGTCCTCGGCCCGGGCCGGCGAGCCGGCGTTCCGGGCCGTGCTGGCCGACGTGCGCGACCGTCTCTCCGGCCTCGAGCACGTCCAGCGGGTGCAGTCGCCGCTCGAGGCGGGCGGCGCCGCGCTCGTCTCCCGCGACGGGCACTCGGCCCTGGTCCGCTTCGAGATCGACGGCGACCCCGACCAGGCCAGCGGCAAGGTCGCCCCGATACTGGCCGAGGTGGCCGCCGCACAGGCACGCCATCCCGGCTGGACCGTCGAGGAGTTCGGCTCCGCCAGCGCCGAGCACCAGCTCGACGCCACCGTCGGCGAGGACTTCCAGCGCGCCGAGCGGCTCTCCGTGCCCGTCACCCTGCTGGTCCTGCTGGTCGCGTTCGGCGCCGTCGCCGCCGCCGGCGTGCCGGCGGTGCTGGCGTTCTCCGCCGTGATCGGCACGCTCGGCCTGTCCGCGGTGGTCAGCCACGTCTTCCCGGCCACCGACACGACCGCGTCGGTGATCCTGCTGGTCGGCATGGCCGTCGGCGTCGACTACTCCCTCTTCTACCTGCGCCGTGAGCGCGAGGAGGCGGCGGCGGGTCAGACGCGGCGCAACGCCCTGATGCGGGCGGCGGCCACCTCCGGCCAGGCCGTGCTGATCTCCGGCGCCACCGTGGTGGTCGCCATGGCCGGCATGCTGCTCGCCGGCAGCAAGGTGTTCACCTCCCTCGGCGTCGGCGCCGTCCTGGTGGTGGCCATGGCCGTCGCCGGTTCGCTGACGGTGCTGCCCGCGCTGCTGGCCAAGCTCGGCCACCGGGCCGTCGCCAGTGGCGAGATGGCCGAGCCGATCGAGGTGCGGGTCAACCCGGACCGGACCGTCGCCGCCGTCAGCGTGCCGCTGGCCGGCAGCGGCGAGGACGGCCGCTCCGTCCACGCCCTGCGGACCCTGCGCGAGACGGTCGTGCCTGCCACCGTCGGCCGGCTCGGCGGCGCGACCGTCGCGGTCACCGGGGAGACCGCCGGCAGCGTGGACTTCAACGACCTCACCAGGCGCCGCGCGCCGCTGGTGTTCGCGTTCGTGCTGGGACTCGCGTTCCTGCTGCTGCTGGTGACCTTCCGCTCGCTGGTCGTGCCCGCCAAGGCGATCGTGCTCAACCTGCTGTCGGTGGCGGCCAGCTACGGGGTCCTCGTGGCGGTCTTCCAGCACGGCTGGGGTGGCTCGCTGGTCGGCGTCGAGCGTCCAGGCCCGATCGCCTCCTGGCTGCCCCTGTTCCTGTTCGTGATCCTGTTCGGGCTCTCCATGGATTACCACGTGTTCATCCTCAGCCGCGTGCGCGAGCTGGTGGACGCCGGCGCGCCGACCAGGGAGGCGGTCGCGAGGGCGATCAAGGTGACCGCCGGCACGGTCACCAGCGCCGCCGCCGTGATGGTGGCCGTCTTCGCGATCTTCGCCACCCTGCGCACGGTCGCCGTCAAGCAGGTCGGCGTCGGCCTGGCCGTGGCCGTGCTGCTGGACGCCACCGTCGTCAGGGGCGTCCTGCTGCCGGCGGCGATGGCCCTGCTGGGCGAGTGGAACTGGTACCTGCCACGCTGGCTGAGCTGGCTGCCGCGCACGGGCGCGGCCGCGCCCGTGCGGCCTGGCCCGGTCGAGCCGGTGGAGCGGCTGCCTGAGCCGGCCGGGCGCTGAGGGGCGGCGGCCGCCGCCGGCGTGACGGCGGCCGCCGACCCTCCGTACTCTTGACCCGAAGTGGTGGAGAGGACGTGAAGATGAGCACGACGGGCATGGGAACGCCGCCGGTAGGGCCGGCGCGCACCAGGACGCGCGGACCGGCCGTGGCCGGGGTCGTGGTCGCGCTGGTGCTGATCGCGTTCGGCGCGCTCAGCCTGGTCGGCCTGGCCATCCAGCGCACCGAGCGCTCCACGCGGACCTGGGCAGGGGTCAGCGCCCTCGAGATCGACGCCGACTCGGGCGACGTCGAGGTGGTCGCGGCGAGCCGCGGCGACGTGCAGGTCGAGCAGTTCGAGCGGCGCACCTGGCGGGCGCCCCACACGGAGGCAGGGCTGAGCGACGGCGTCCTGCGGTTGCGTGCGCGCTGCCCGATCAGCTTCGGCTTCGGCAACTGCTCGGTCGACTACCGCATCCAGGCCCCGGCCGGCACGCCGGTGCGGGTCCACGAGAGCTCCGGCAACCTGACCGTCACGGGCATCCGGGGCGCGGTCGACGTGCGCACCGGCAGCGGCAACGTGCACGTCCGGGAGGTCGTCGGGCAGGTGTCGGCGCAGACCTCCTCCGGGGACGTCACCCTGACCAGGACGGAGGGCGACGTCCTCGCCCGCACCTCGTCAGGGGACGTGACCTGCGACCAGCTCGCCTCCAGGCACATCGAGGCGCGCACCTCGTCGGGCGACGTGGTGGTCCACCGCGGCTGACGAGGCGGCTTGCCAGTCCCCGAGGTCAGGTGACGGCCCACCGCACGGGGCTGACCTGACGGCCCGGTTCGGCGCGCGCGCCTTCCCCGCGCGCCGTCAGGGGGCGTCGGCGTCTCCGCCGGGCCCGGCGCCGCCGAGCCATGACCAGTCGGTGACCGGGCCGAGGTGGCGCAGCTTGTCGGGGTTGACGATCGAGCGCACCGTCTGCACCAGCCCGTCGGCGATGTCGAGCGAGAGCACGCTGATCAGGTTGCCCTCAGGGTCGAAGGCGATCGCGCCCGGCTGGCCGTTGACCTCGGCAGGGCGCAGGTGCAGGTCGGCCCGCTCGGCCAGGCGTGCGAGCCCCAGCAGGAAGCGCGCTACCCGCACGGCGCCGTGGACCGGCTGGTCGAGCGCCGGCGCCTTGCCGCCACCGTCGCCGTACATCACCACGTCCGCGGCGAGCATGCCGACGAGCCCGTCGGTGTCGCCCTGCTCGACCGCGGCGAGGAAGCGCTGGGCCAACTCCTCGCGCTGCCGGCGGGACGCCTCGAAGCGGGGCCTGCCCGCCTCGATGTGGCGGCGGGCGCGGGCGGCGATCTGGCGGGCGTTGTCCTCGCGCTTGCCGACCACCGTGGCGATCTCGTCGTAGCCGTAGCCGAAGACCTCGCGCAGCAGGAACACCGCCCGCTCCACCGGCGAGAGGCGCTCGAGCAGGACCAGGAACGCCAGCGACAGGGAGTCGGCGGTCTCGGCATGCGCCGCCGGGTCGGCCGTGCGGTCGTCGGCGCCGGTGACCAGCGGCTCCGGCAGCCACGAGCCGACGTAGGTCTCCCGCCGCACCCGGGCGGAGCGCAGGTGGTCGATGGCCAGCCGGGTGGTGATCGCCGTCAGGTACGCCTTGGGCGAGTCGACCCGCTCCGCGCCGGTGCCTGCTCGCTGCAGCGAGCCAGCGCGGTGGGCGCGCAGGAACGTCTCCTGCACGATGTCCTCTGCCTCGCTGACGCTGCCGACCATCCGGTAGGCGATCGAGAACAGCAGCGGGCGATAGCTGGCGTATGCGTCGACTTCGTCCATGGCTCTTGCGCCTCCCGGCACCTTCCCAGCTTGCCCGTCGCCGCGGGCTCTGGAACCTGAGACGAGATGGCGCCATGCCCCGTGACAGGGTGACAGAGCCAGCGGTAGCCCCCGGTGGATACAGGAGGCTGTCAGGCGGTGGGCGGGTCGCCGGCCAGCGTCTGGGGGAGCCCGAAGGGGCGCAGGACGTCGTTGTCGAGGAAGCGGGTGATGGCGGAGATCCGCTCGCCGTCGAGGGTGAGCACGATCAGCCCGGCGGCGCGCGCGACCGGTGCCTGCGGGTCGCCGAGGTAGCAGCCGAAGGCTGGCTGGGTGTTGGCCCGCGTTGGCGCCAGCCGGAAGCGGCGTCCACCGTGCCAAGCGGCGCTGGCGCGCAGGAAGGACGCGATCGCCGCCGCCCCCTGGTACTGGTGCGGGGCCGGGGGCATGGTGAGCCACGCGTCGTCGGTCAGCAGCGCGACCACGCCGTCGATGTCGTCGGCTTCGAAGGCGTCCGCGAAGCGCCGGGTGAGCTCGCGCTCGCGCGCCGAGCGCGGCAGTGGCGTGTGCCGGTGACCCGCGGCCGCTGGGCCTACAGCGAGCGTCGCACGCGCACGCTGCAGGGCGCCCTTGACCGAGGCCTCGCTGCTGTCGAGCATGGCCGCCACCTCGGCGGTGCGGAAGCCGAGCACGTCGCGCAGGACCAGCGCGCTCCGCTGGCGCGGCGGCAGGTGCTGCAGCCCGGCGACGAACGCCAGCTCGATCGCCTCCCTGGCCTGGTAGCGCGCCTCGGGCCCAGGCGAGCTGTCCGCGATCCCCTCGAGCAGCACGTCCGGGTAGGGCTGCAGCCAGGTCGGCTCGCCGCGGCGGGTGGGCTCGGGCGGCTCGAACGGCGGCACCGGTTCCGGCGGTGGCCGGCGGCCGGCGTCGCGCAGCGCGTTGAGGCAGCGGTTGGTTGCTATGCGGTACAGCCAGGCGCGCAGCGAAGCCCGCCCCTCGAAGCCGGCGAGGCCTCGCCAGGCCGCCAGCAGCGTCTCCTGCAGCACGTCCTCTGCGTCCTGCAGCGAACCGAGCATGCGGTAGCAGTGCAGCTCCAGCTCACGCCTATAGGGGTCGGTGAGCTCGCGAAACGCCTGCTGGTCTCCCGCACGCGCGCCGGCCAGGGTGGGCTCGTCCACCACCACATCCTCGCACGAGCCCGCTTCGCGCTCACCACGGCCCGGTGGCCGGCGGCGAACGCGAACCAGCCGGTCCGTTTCCGCCGCGGGCGGTGTCGTAACAACCGGACAGCCACACGGACATGAGGAGGAACGGCGATGGCTGAGACACGACCGACGACCAACGGCACCGACGAGAAGAGCAGGGCGCGCGCGGCCGCCGACCTGGCGGAGGGATCCATCCTGGCGAGCGTGGAGGTCGCCGCGTCCCCTGAGCGCGTCTTCCAGGCGCTGGCCTCGAACGAGGTCCTCGACTGGTGGGTCAGGCCCGGCGTCTTCGATACCAGGGAGTGGGCCGGCGACGTGCGCGCCGGCGGTCGCTGGCAGGCCTCGGGCGTCGGCGGCGGGAAGCCCTACACCCTCGAGGGCGAGTTCCTCGAGGTCGACCCGGCACGAAAGCTCGTCCACACCTGGCACTCGGTTGGGGCTCCGGGCGCGCCCACCACGGTGACCTACCTGCTGGAGCCGCTCGACACGGGAACGCGCGTCACGCTGCGGCACTCGGGCTTCACCTCGCGGGAGGTGTGCGCCAACACCGGGATCGGATGGGAGACGAGCTTCGAGCGGCTCGCGCAGTCGCTGGCCCCGCAGGCTCCCCCCGGCGGCTGACCGTCAGCTCGGGGAGGAACCTGCCGGGTCCCGCCTGCGGCGGGCGTGGGCCCTGGCCTTGGCGCGGTTGCCGCAGATCGACATGGTGCACCAGCGCCGGTGTCCCTGGAGGTTGAGGAACAGCCAGCCGCAGTCGGTGCCGGGGCAGCGGCCGACCCGCGGCCGGTCGGGGTCGCACAGGAACTCCGCCGCGCTGCGGGCGACGGCGAGCAGGGGCATGGCGAGCGACACCGGCAGCGCCCAGCCCGCCTGGCCGTCGGGACCCGCCACCAGCCTTGCCGCCGCGGCGGACCGTTCCGCCAGCCTGGCGACCGTGCGGAAGTCCCGCGTGGCCGCCGGGTCCTGGACGACCCGGTAGAGTGCCCGTCGCAGCCTGCGGGCCTCCTCGAGCACGCCGGCGGCCTCACCGGGCCGCCGGCGCCCGAGCGCGCGGACGCGGCCACTCTCCTCGGCGCTGATCAGCCCGGCGTGGAACGCCCAGACCGCGAAGTGGTCGAAGTCGCGGAGCCATTCCCGGTTGGGTTGTGGAGGCTCGCCCCATCCGGCCCAGGTGTTGCAGAAGTCGAGAGCGGGGTGGCCGCTCACGAGGATGGGCATGCGGTAGCCGTCGACCATCACCCAGTGCACGACCAGAGTGTAGCCGACCGGTGTTTGCATGCTAACCACTCTGGAGAAGAAAAGCGGTTAGTCGAACCCTTCGGAGGTGGGAACATGCGCATCGGTAGGATCGGGATGCTGCTCGTGGTCACGACGCTCACGCTGCTCGGGCACACGACCACGGCGCTGGCGGACAACCCCCCGGGACCACCGTGGACGCCGTACCGCTCGCAGGGGTTCGACGCGCCGCCCGGGACGCGCTGCTCGTTCGGGCTGCGCGGTGAGATCCTGCGCGACAAGGAGCTCAGCCGGACGCTGACGACCTACCCGGACGGCAGTATCCACCTGCAGGAGGTCATCGGACCCCTGGTGTTCCGGTTCACCAACACCGCGACGGGCCGCAGCGTGGTGCGCGACCTCAGCGGCACCGGCCTGTTCGACCGCGGCACCGACGGCTCCTTCACGCTCTTCCTCGTCGGCGGCCACATGGGCGCCGGCCTCGCCCCCAACGACCCCGGCGGCCCCGCGCTCCTGTACTTCACGGGCACCGGCCACACGCTCGTGCAGGCCGCCGACGGCAGCCGCACCGTCATCTACGGCCACGGCCCCGTCGAGAACGTCTGCAAGACTCTCGCAGGCTGACGAGGCAGCTCACCACCAGGCGCCCTGTCGTCCTTATCCACATCTTGGGACTTCGTGGTGTTCTCCCTGCTGCGCCTCCACGAGGATGCGGATCAGCCAACCGGCGCGTGCGGACGCGCAGCCGGATCCGTATCGTTCTCGGAGGCAGCGAAGGTGTCACCAGGTCGGCCCAGACACCCGATCAAGGAGCTGGAGGCTCTGCTGCGGGAGGTGGAGCGACGTGGCTGGCGCGTCGACAAGGGCGGCACCTACTTCAGGCTCCAATGCCCGTGCAGGAAGCGGCACATGAGGTGGGTGCACCTGACTCCGTCGGGCGCAGACTATGTCAAGGACGTGCGAGGATGGCTTCGCCGCTGTTCGTGCTGGGAGGAGGGCGGCCGATGAGGTACTCGTTCGCGATCGGCATGCGGATCTCCGGGCAGCGCGACGACCTCGAACGCGCGCTCGACCGGGTCATGGACGAGCTCGTGAGGCTGAACGCGGCCGACCCGAGCATCTCCGCGACGATCGACGAGGGTGAGGTCGAGATCTCGGTCGTCGTAGACGCGGTCTCGCCGGACGCTGCGGTCGCCGCCGGGGCGAGCGTGGTTCGGACCGCGCTGCACGCCGCGGAGTGGCACACCCCGACCTGGCCGGCGTTCAGCCCTCGTTCCGTCGGAGCCAGGCTGGTCGACGCCTGAGCGCCGCTCCGGCATACGGAGCCGCGCGGCACAGCACGGCTCCGGCGGAAACAGGTCCTGTCGCGGTCCGGAGCGTCCCGTGTGTGGCGCGTTGTCCAGCGCGTTGGTGGGGTGGTTGGGGTTGTAGCGGTTCTGGTTGTCCGGGTTGCACATCGGGTCGTGCTGCTTCGCCGGGTCGTTCGGGTCCGGCGGCGCGTCCGGCGCGCTGGTCGCCGCCGGCGCGCCGGCCGGCGAGCTCGCGGCGAGCGCCTTCGGCCTCGCCGGGCTCGACTGGGACGACGACCGGCCGATGCTCGCCGCGCTGCTCGACCCGCTCGGGCTCGGCGGGCCGAAGGCGCTCGACAACGACTCCTTCATCGCGCTGCGCGCCGGCACCAGCGAGCCGTTCGGGGTGGTGGTGATCGCCGGGACGGGCACGGTCGCCGCCGGGCGCGACCGCGTCGGCCGCACCTTCCGCACCCTCGGCCTGGGCCCCATGTACGGCGACTTCGGCAGCGGCACCGACGTCGCCGAGGAGGGGGTCCGCGCGGTCGCCGAGGCCTGGACCGGCAGCGGCCCGCCGACCAGCCTGAGCGAGCTGCTGCCGCCGCTGGCCGGCTGTGGCTCGCCGGAGGAGCTGCTGCGGCGGTTCAGCCGCGGCGCCATCCCGTTGCCCCAGGCCGCGCCGCTGGTGCTGCGGGAGGCCGCCGCGGGCGACGAGGCCTGCCGCGCGATCGTGGTGCAGGCGGGGACCGCGCTGGGGGAGGCCGTCGCGCTGGTGGCCCGCAGGCTCGGCATGGAGGACGAGGCGTTCGACATGGTGATGGCCGGTGGGCTGTTCCGGGGTAGGAGCCGCGTGCTGGAGGGCAACCTCGCCGAGGCGCTGCACCGGGTCGCGCCGCGGGCGCGCCCCGTGCGGCTGGCGTGCGAGCCGGTGGTCGGGGCGGTGCTGGAGGCGCTGCTGCTCGCCGGCGTGGAGCTCTCCCCTGAGGTGCGCCGGCGGCTGGCCGAGGGCTCAGACGGACGGTAGCTGCCGCTCCCACTCGGGCGCGAGCGCCTCGATCAGGGCCAGGTAGCGCTGGTAGGCCTCGGCCAGCTCGGCCGCTCGGCCCTCCTGTGGCAGGTACCTCCGGGCCACCCGCACCGCCCGGTCGGCGCCGTCGGCGAGCGACGGGTGCAGGCCGGCGGCCACGGCCGCGCAGAGGGCGGCGCCGAGCGCCCCCGCCTCGCGCGACGAGGTGACCGCGACCGGCTGGCCGAGCGCGTCGGCGAACACCTGCGCCCACACCTCGCTGCGCGCCCCGCCGCCGGTCAGCCGCAGCTCGCGCACCTCGAAGTGGTCACGCAGCGCGTCCACGTGGGTGCGGTGGTTGAAGGCGACCCCCTCGAACACGGCGCGCAGCAGGTGGCCCCTGGTGTGCCAGCCCTTGAGGCCGAAGAACGCCCCGCTGGCGTCGGGGTGCCGCGGCGAGCCGTACAGGAACGGCAGGTACAGCACGCGCGACGACTCGCCGAGGGTGGCGGCGACCTCCTCGCCGACGAACCCGAAGGGCGACGAGCCGGCCGCCTCGGCGCGCGCGACCTCCTGCGGCGCCAGCCTGCCGACGAACCACTCCAGGTTGGTCGCTGACGCGGCCGAGTTCGACATCGTGATCCAGCGGCCCGGCTCCACCCAGTTGCGGCACAGCAGCCGCTCGTCGCGCACCGGGCCGTCGCTGATCACCTCGTTGATGCTGAAGGTGCCGGCGATCATGGTGAGCTGGCCCGGGCGGACGCAGCCGCAGCCAAGCGCCGAGGCGTCGCAGTCGTGCAGCCCGGAGACCACCGGGGTGCCCGGCGCCAGCCCGGTCGCGGCCGCCGCCTCGGCGCTGACCTCGCCGGCGACCTGGTCGGAACGGACGATCTCCGGCAGCGCCCCGCGCAGCTCGTCGAGCCCGAACAGCGCCAGCGCGCCGGGCGCGTAGCCCTGGGTGCCGAGGTCGGTGAAGCCGGCGCTGGCGTCGGTCGGGTCGGTGGTCGGCCGGCCGGTGAGCTTGAGCTTCAGCCAGTCCTTGCACGACAGCACGTGGCGGATGCGCCGGTAGACGTCGGGCTCGTGCTCCTTGACCCAGGCGAGCAGGACCGGCGGCTCGACCGCGAAGGGGGCCTCGCCGAGCAGCTCGAGCGCTCGCGCGGCCACGCCGGCGCGGCGCAGGCGCGCCGGCACGGCGCCGGCCCGGCCGTCCAGCGAGAGGATCGCCGGCCGCGCCGGACGGAGCCGCTCGTCCAGCACCAGCAGCCCGTCGCCGTGGCCGGTCGGCCCCACTGCGGCGACGTCGGCGCCGCCGGCGCCCGCGGCGTGCAGCGCCTGCCCGATCGCCTGGCAGGCACCGGCCCACTGGTCGTCGAGGTCCTTCTCCACCCAGCCTTCGCGGGGCGTGAGCTGCTGGCTGGGGACCTGCCCGGCGCCGAGCGGCTCGCCGTCGGGGCGGAACACCACCGCCTTGGTGACGGTGAGACCGGCGTCGAGGCCGAGCAGCAGCTCGCTCACTGGCGCGCGAGGGCCACGGCGTCGGCGTTGACCACGGTCGCCGTGCGGCCGCGCTCGGCCAGCTCCCTGACGGCCTCGGCGACCAGCTTGACCGACTTCTCCCTCGCCTCGACGGTGGAGCCGGCGACGTGCGGGCTGAGGGTGACGTTGTCCAGCGCCCGCCACGGGCTGTCGGGCGGCAGCGGCTCGTGGTCGTGCACGTCCAGCCCGGCGCCGGCGATGCGGTGCTCGGCCAGCGCCTGGTAGAGGGCGTCGTGGTCGACCATGCGGCTGCGGGCGGTGTTGACGAAGTAGGCCGTCGGCTTCATCAGCGCGAACTGCTCGCGGCCGATGAACCGCCTGGTCTCGGCGCTGAGGCGCGCGTGCAGGGTGACCACGTCGCCCTCGCGGAACACCTGGTCCAGCTCGGCCACCTTCTCGCCGCCGTGCGCGTCGATCGTGTCGCGGTCGACGTAGGGGTCGAACACCAGCAGCCGCACCCCGAACCCGGCCAGCCGCCGGGCGAGCTGCCTGCCGACGTGCCCGAACCCGACCATCCCGACGGTGCGTCCCGCCAGCTCCCAGGCCGGGGCGGCGAACTCCTTGGGCCAGCCGCCCGCCTTGATCCCCGCGTCGGCCCTCGCGACGTCGCGGACCTCCGCGAGCAGCAGCGCCAGCGTCTGCTCGGCGACCGCGGCCGCGTTGCGCCCGAGCACGTTGGCGACGGCGACGCCGCGGCGGCTCGCCTCGGCGAGGTTGACGTTCTCCACGCCGGCGCGGGCGACCACCACCGCGGCGAGCCTCGGCGCCGCCTCGAGGACCGCCAGCCCGACCGGCGCGAAGTGCACCACCAGCAGCTCGGCCTCGCCCGCCGCCGCGACCACCTCCGCCGGGGTCGGCACCGCCTCGGGGCCGTCGGTCTCCATCGTCTGCTGCAGGCTGTGCTGCCGCTCCGGCGGCGCCGCCCAGTCGACCGTTCGCAGGGGTCCGAAGCCGCCGCCGAGGTCGCGTTCGATCGCCGTCCTGAAGGTCTCGTGGGAGATGAAGCGGTCGCCGACCACCAGCGTGTCCAATGGGCCTCCCTCCGCTCATGCGCTAGCTGGTCGCCCCACAGTACGAGGCGGCGTCGCGGTCCGGTACCGTGCCATCGCGCCGAGCAGGCAACCGATGGAGGGACGGCATGGCCGCAGAAGGGCTCGCCGCGGGCGAGCGCGTCACCACCGACAAGGACGGCCACGTGCTGTTGGTCGGTGTCAACCGTCCGGAGAAGCGCAACGCCTTCGACCTGGCCGTGATCCGGCAGCTGGCGGCGGCGTACGAGCGCCTCGGCGACGACCACGACCTGCGCGTCGGCGTCCTGTACGGGCACGGCGAGCACTTCTCGGCGGGACTGGACCTCGCCGAGGTCGGGCCAGTCGCGGCCGAGCAGGGCGTGTCCGCGCTCTCGGGCGGTGGCCGCTACGACCCGTTCGGGGTCTGGGGAGAGCCCGTGCCCAAGCCGGTGGTGATGGCCGTGCAGGGCATCGCCTTCACCCTCTCGATCGAGCTCGCGCTCGCCGCGGACGTCGTGGTGGCCGCCGAGGACGTGCGCTTCCGCCAGCTCGAGATCGCGCGCGGCATCCTCCCCTTCGGGGGCGCCACCTTCCGCGCCCCGGCCCAGCTCGGCTGGGGCAACGCGATGCGCTTCCTGCTGACCGCCGAGGAGTTCGGCGCCGCCCAGGCGCAGCGCATCGGGCTGGTCCAGGAGGTCGTGCCCGCCGGGCGCCAGCTCGACCGCGCGCTGGAGCTCGCCCGGCTGGTGGCCGCCCAGGCGCCGCTCGGGGTGCGCGGCACCCTTGCCAACGCGAGGGTGGCGCGGGCGGCGGCCGAACGGGCGGCGGTGGCGCACCTGGCGGAGCTGGTACCCGGCATCCTCAACAGCCAGGACGCCGCCGAGGGGGTGCGCAGCTTCGTCGAGCGCCGCCCCGGCCGCTTCACCGGCAGCTGAGCCGCCCGCCTAGCTGAGCAGCTCAGGGTCGCCGGCGCGCCCGAGCGCGGCATCGATCGTGCCGAGAACCTCGTCGAGGGGCACGTGCAGCCCCCGCTGCCACGCCGCGGCGAACGCTTCCGGCCCGGCGGCCCGGCGCAGCGCGTCAAGCCGCTCGCCACGTGCGGGTTCCTGGAGGTGCAGGGGCTGGTCGCCGAGCCGCCTGGCGTCGGCGGCGGCGTGGAGGACGATCGCGAGGCGCGGGTCGTGGCCGGCCAGCAGGCCGGCGAGGCGGTCGAGCGCCGCCGGGATGGTGTGGGCGTGTGTCGCCAAGGCGGCCACCCCGAGCGCCTCGCGCAGGTACGCCACGGCATCCTCCGGCATCCCGGTCCGCTCGGCGGCTCGGCCGAGCAGGACGAGCATCAGCCCCTCACAGCGGTGATCCCCGACGCGCCGGAACGCTTCGAGGCAGTCGCGTCCCAGCTCGGCGGCGCGGGCGTCCTCCCCACGGGCCAGCCAGATCTCCGCCATGGCGCTCCTGGCGTGGGCCTGCTCGTGCTCACTGCCAAGGCGCACGCTGAGCCTGAGGGACTCGGCGAGGAGCGGCTCCGCCCTGTTGGGGTCGCCGAGCTCCCGCACCAGCCGGGCGGCCATCAGGTAGGCGCAGTTGGCGACGCGGAGAAGGTCCCGCTGCAGGGTGAACAGCCGGTGGGCCTCGCCGAGCAGGTCGAGCCCCTCGACCGGCTCCTTGAAGTAGCTGAGGATCTGCAGCGCCATCGCGGTGTGCCAGCGGTCGCCCACGGAGCGGAAGTGGGCGACCGCGGCTTCGAGCGGCTCGACCTGGTCGGGGGCGCCGTTGTAGGCCCTGACCACGGCGGCCTCGACCCGGGCACGGGCCAGCCACTGCTGGTCGCCGAGCCGCTCGGCCAGGGTCAGCGCCTCCTCGGCCAGCGGTGCCGCCCGCTGCGCCTCCCAGGGACGCTGGGCCTGGGAGGCAGCCAGGAGCGCCTTGATGCGGAGCGGTGGCGGTCCCGTGCCAGCCTCGAGGGCACGCCCGGTCCAGACGACGGCCGAGCGCCGCAGGTCGGTGTCCTCCCAGAACTGCCACAGCGCCCCGACCAGGCGGAGCGCGTCGGCCGGCTCGGCGTCCAGCGACCATTCCAGCGCCTGTACAAGGTTGTCGTGATCCTGGCGCAGCCTGGCGAGCCAGCCGGAGGCGTCCGGCCCGTGCAGGTGCGGCTCGGCCTCCTCGGCCAGCCGCACGAACCAGTCGGCGTGGCGCCGCCGCAGCGGCCGCTCGGTGCCGTCGTGGAGCCGCTCGCGCGCGTACGCGCGAAGCGACTCCAAGAGCCGGTAGCGGTTGCTGGCGCCGGCCGGGTCGACCACCACCAGGGAGCGGTCGACCAGCCTGGGGAGCAGCTCCACCACCTGCGGCCGCGCCAGCGCCTCGTCGGCGCAGACGGCTTGGACGGCGGCCAGCGAGAACGAGCCCGCGAACACCGCCAGCCGGGTGAACAAGACCCGCTCCGACTCGCTGAGCAGGTCGTAGCTCCACTCGATCGCCCCCCGCAGGGTGCGGTGCCTGGCCGGCAGGGCGGGGCCGCCGGACGCAAGCAGCTGGAAGCGGTCGTCCAGCAGCCCGGCGAGCTGGTCGGGGGTGAAGGTGCGCAGGCGCGGCGCGGTCAGCTCCAACGCCAGCGGCAGGCCGTCCAGGCGGCGACAGAGCTGCGCGACCGCCGCGGCGTTCTCGGCGGTCACGCGGAACCTGGGACTGGCCGCCCGCGCCCGGTCGGCGAGCAGCCGCACGGCGTCGCTCTGGGCCACGACGCCGAGGTCCGAGGCGGCCTGGCCGGGAACGGGGAGCGGGTCGATCGGGTAGACGACCTCTTCGGGCACTCCCAGGGGCTCCCGGCTGGTGGCCAGGACCCGGATGGGCGCGGCGGCGTCCAGCAGCGCCTGCACGACCCGGGCCGCCTCGGCGAGCAGGTGCTCGCAGTTGTCCAGCACGACCAGCGCCTGCTTGCCCACCGCGAACGCGACCAGCGTCTGGATGGGGGACCGGCCAGGGGTCTGCTGGCCGCCCAGGGCGACCAGCACCCGGTCGGCCACGGCCGAGGAGTCCGACAGCGAGGCCAGCTCGGCCAGCCAGACGCCGTCGGCGTGCTGGTCGACCGCGGTCCGGGCGACCTCAACCGCAAGGCGAGTCTTGCCCGTTCCCCCCGGCCCCGTCAGGGTAAGCAGCCGGCCGGACCCGAGCAGCGCGGCGACCTCCTCGAGCTCGCGTGCCCGCCCGACGAAGCTCGACAAGCGGGAGGGGAGGTTCGTCGCCGGCCGGGCCGCCTGGTCGAGCAGCGCCGCACCGAGGGCCGCGAGCTCGGCGCGCGAGCCGGCACCAAGCTTGGCGAGCAGGGACGAGACGTGGCTCTCCACGGTCCGCACCGACACGGAGAGGCGGTCGGCGACCTCGCGGTTGCTCAGCCGCTGGACGAGGCAACGCAGGACCTCGAGCTCCCGGCGGGTGACGCCCGCCCGTGCAAGCTGGAGCGCGGCGTCGTCCCCGAGCTGTGCCATGGCCACTCATGGTAGCCCGAGCAAGGACCGCCAGCGGCCGGCGGCACGGAGAGAAATTCCGTGCCGGCCACTGATGACCGCGGCCGCTGGAACGCCGACGCTGGAAGTTGGGCCCCCACAGGGGCGACCAGGCCGATCGAGGAGACACCATGAGCTTTCTCAGGACGCTCAGCGACCAGGAGGCGAGCGGCGAGGTCGCCGACGTCTACGACCAGGAACGGAAGGAACGCGGCTTCGTGATGGAGGCCACCCGGGCCTTGACCACCCGCCCGGAGGTCCTGCTGGCGTGGGAGCGGTTCACGGCCGTGGCCCGCGACGGCGGCTTCACCCTGTCGCGGCGCGACTGGCGCCTGATCACCCTGGTCGCCGCGAAGCACGTGCGGTCCACCTACTGCTCGCTGGTCTACGGCCGGGCACTCGTCGAGGACCTGGGCTCGCCCGCCGCGGTGCTCGCGGTCGAGCGCGACTTCCGCTCCGCCGGCCTCCCCGAGCGGGACGTGGCGATGCTGGAGTACGCCGAGAAGGTGACCGTGGCGGCGCACACGGTCACTGAGGACGACATCCAGCGGCTGCGCCAACAGGGCTTCTCGGACGAGCAGATCTTCGACATCGCCCTGTGCGCGGCGGTCCGCAACTTCTTCAGCCGCCTGATCGACGCGGTCGGCGCCCTGCCGGACCACGACCTGCAAGGGCTGGAGCCTGCCGACCTGCGGGCCGCGCTGATGGTCGGTCGTCAGGTGGGATAGGGATCGGCCGTTGGGGCCAACCTCTCATCGGTATCTCATCCACGGTGCGTAGCGTGACTCCTGCCCCCTGCCGTGCCTCCGACCCCGACGAGAGGCTGCCCTGCGGTGCGCCGTTCGACCCTGGCCCTTTTGGTCGTCCTCCTCGCGGCCTCGACGGCCGCATGCGGCGACCGGTCGAAGGCGTCCGGGGACCCGTTCGGCGGCGTGGCGAAGCCGTCCCCGTTCCCCGAGCGCGCCGCGCCCGCGCGCCTCGACCCGGCACGGTTCAGCAGCCACATCGACCACCCCTACTGGCCGATGCGGCCGGGCAGCCGCTGGACCTACCGCGAGGTCGACCCGAGGGGCGGCCGGCGGCGGGTCGTGGTCACCATCGGCGACCAGACCAAGACCATCCTCGGTGTCGAGGCCAGGGTGGTGCACGACACCCTGACCGTGGACGGCCGGCTGGTCGAGCAGACCGACGACTGGTACGCGCAGGACCGCGACGGAAACGTCTGGTACCTCGGCGAGCAGACCAGGGAGCTCCACAACGGCACGACCACCACCAAGGGGTCGTGGCAGGCCGGCGTCGACGGCGCCCGGCCGGGCATCCTGCTCCCCGCCCGCCCGCGGCCGGGCATGTCCTACCAGCAGGAACGCTACGACGGCAGGGCCGAGGACCGCGCCACGGTACTGAGCCTCGGCATGCGCGCCAGGGTCCCCTACGGCTTCTTCGACCACCTGCTCATCACGAAGGAGTGGACGCCGCTCGAGCCGAGCGTGCTCGAGCACAAGTTCTACGCGCGCGGGGTGGGGCCGGTACTGGCCATCACCGTGAGCGGCGGCTCGGGCCGGGAGGAGCTCCTCCGCTTCGACCGCGCCTGAGCCGCCCTGAGGCGCGGCGCGCCTGGGCCGGTACGGTCTGGGCACTTTGTCATGTTCTGGTTGAACTGCTTGGCGTCCGTATCGCGTGATTGCTCCAGAATCTGCCGAACATTTTTTTGACTAGTAAGTCAAGTTCAAGGGGATTTTCGCGGGGCCAGGGGATTTCACGACTGAACTATTCCCGGTACTCTCCCCGAGGGACTAGGTAGTTCGGGGGGCTACCTTGGGGGCTCAGACACGACGTATCAGGCAGCCGCGCGCTGCGCTCATTAGTCTGAGCGGATCACGAATCACTAGGCAGGACACTCGCGTCGTAGTACGCCGGGGGGCTCACATGCGACGTTCCTGGCAGCCGCGCGCTGCGTTCATCTTCTTCGGCACGCTTCCCGACAGGGAGCATTGCGTCGGTGCCGACCGGCGGGGGGGTCTGGCACGATGACGCGTTGGATCGTCGGCTCCAGCCTGAGGTCCCGACTGCTGATCGTCCCGGTCGCCGCCGCGCTGCTGCTGGTCGGCTTCATCCAGTTGCGCAGCATGCCGGTGGACGTGCTGCCGGAGTTCACGCCGCCGCTGGTGGAGATCCAGGCCGAGGCGCTCGGCCTGTCGGCGGCCGAGGTGGAGCAGCTCGTCACCGTCCCGCTCGAGCAGGACCTGCTCAACGGCGTCGCCTGGCTCGACCAGATCCACTCGGAGTCGCTGCCGGGGCTGTCGCGCATCGAGATGATCTTCGAGCCGGGCACCGACGTGCTCAAGGCGCGGCAGTTGGTGCAGGAGCGCCTGATCCAGGCGCCTGGCGGCACCCCCAACGTCTCCAAGGCGCCGATCGTGCTGCAGCCCCTCTCGTCGACCAGCCGGGTGATGACGGTCGGGTTCTCCTCCAAGGACCTGTCCCTGATCGACATGTCGGTGCTCGCCCGGTGGAAGATCAGGCCCCGCCTGATGGGCGTCCCCGGCGTCGCCAACGTCGCCATCTGGGGACAGCGGGAGCGGCAGCTCCAGGTGCAGGTCGATCCCCAGAAGCTGCGGCAGCGCGGCGTCTCGCTCAACCAGGTCATCCAGACCACCGGCAACGCGCTGTGGGTGTCGCCGCTGAGCTTCGTCGAGGCGTCGACACCCGGCACCGGCGGCTTCATCGACACCCCCGGCCAGCGCCTCGGGGTCCAGCACATCTCGCCCATCATCACCGCCAAGGACCTGGCGCAGGTGACCGTCGAGGACACCGGCGGCAGGCGGCTGCGCCTCACCGACGTGTCCAAGGTGGTCGAGGACCATCAGCCGCTGATCGGCGACGCGCTGGTCGGCGACGCCCCCAGCCTGATGATGGTGATCGAGAAGTTCCCGGGCGCCAACACCGTCGAGGTGACCCGCGCGGTGGAGCAGGCGCTCGACGAGCTGCGGCCAGGTCTGTCCGGCATCACCATCGACACCAGCCTCTACCGGCCGGCGAGCTTCATCCAGGTGGCCGCCCGCAACCTCGCCCTGGCGCTGGTCGTCGGCCTGGTCCTGGTGATCCTGCTGCTCGGCCTGTTCCTGTTCGACTGGCGCGTCGCGCTGATCAGCCTGGTGACCATCCCGCTGTCCCTGGTGGCGGCCGTGCTGGTGCTGTACCTGCGCGGGGCGACCTTCAACACGATGGTCCTGGCGGGGCTGGTGATCGCGCTCGGCGTGGTGGTGGACGATGCGATCGTCGACGTCGACAACATCAAGCGCCGGCTGCGGCAGCGAGGCGAGGCCGCTGAGGGGAACAGGGAATCGACCCTTGCCACCGTACTGCGCGCCTCCCTGGAGCTGCGCGGCCCGCTGGTCTACGCCACGCTGATCATCGTGCTCGCCACCGTGCCGGTGTTCTTCGTGCAGGGCATCACCGGCTCGTTCGTCGGGCCGCTGGCCACCTCGTACCTGCTGGCGGTGCTGGCCTCCATGGTGGTGGCGCTGGTGGTCACGCCCGGGCTGGCGCTGCTGCTGCTCGGCGGCGCGCCGCTGCGGCAGCGCTCCTCCCCGCTCGCCCGCTGGCTGGAGCGGGGCCACACCGCGGCGCTCACGCGGCTGATCGCCAGGCCCCGCCTGGCCTTCGCCGGCGTCGCGGTGATCGCGCTGGCCGGGCTCGCGGTGCTGCCGCTGCTCGGCGGGCGCTCGATGCTGCCGCCGCTACAGGACCGCGACCTGCTGATCAAGTGGCAGGGCGCGCCAGGCATGTCGCAGCCGGAGATGGACCGGGTCACCGAGCGGGTCACCCGCGAGCTGCGCGGGACAGCCGGTGTCCGCAACGTCGGCGCGCTCGTCGGGCGCGCCATCGGCTCGGACCAGGCGGTCAACGTCAACTCCGGCCAGCTCTGGGTCAGCATCGACCCCAAGGCAGACTACGGCAGGACGGTCGCGGCGGTCCGGAAGGTCGTCAGCGGCTACCCGGGGCTCACCCACGACCTGGCGACCTATCCAGAGGAGCGCATCAGGCAGGTCCGGACCGGCACCAGTGAGCCGGTGGTGGTCCGCGTCTACGGTGAGAACCTGCAGGTGCTCCGCGACAAGGCGGAGGAGGTGCGGCGCGCCGTCGCCGGCGTCGACGGCGTGGTCTCGCCACGCGTGGACGCGCAGGCCGTCGAGCCAATCGTCGAGATCGAGGTCGACCTCGCCGCGGCACAGCGCTACGACATCAAGCCGGGCGACGTCCGCCGCGCCGCGTCCGCGCTGCTGTCCGGCGTCACCGTCGGCAACCTGTTCGAGGAGTCGAAGGTGTTCGACGTGGTGGTGTGGGGCGAGCCCGCCACCCGCCACAGCCTCACGGACATCCGCGACATGCTGATCGACAAGCCCGGCGGCGGCCAGGTGCGCCTCGGGGACGTGGCCAGAGTGCGCATCACCCCCAACCAGACGGTCATCAAGCACGACGCCGTGTCGCGCTACGTCGACGTCACGGCCGGTATCCGCGGGCGCTCGCTCGCCGCCGTGACCCACGACGTCGAGCAGCGCGTCCGGGGCATCAGCTTCCCGCTCGAGCACCACGCCGAGGTGCTCGGGGCCTCCGCTGCGCGGCGCGGCGCCCAGCAGCGGACGCTGAGCATCGCGCTCGCCATCGCCGTCGCGATCTTCCTGCTGCTGCAGGCGGCCTTCGGGAGCTGGCGCCTGGCGTCGCTCGTCTTCGTGAGCGTGCCCCTTGCCCTGGTGGGCGGAGTGCTGGCCGCGCTCGCGTTCACCGGCGAGATCACCCCCCTCGGCTCGCTGGTCGGGCTGTTCGCGGTGCTGGCGATCGCCGTCCGCAACGGCGTGCTGCTCGTCCGGCACCTGCAGCGCCTGCAACGGGAGGAAGGCGACGAGCTCGGCGTCGAGCTGGTCCTGCGCGGGGCGCGGGAGCGGCTCGTGCCGACGGTGCTGACCGCGCTGACGGTCGGGCTGTCCGTGCTGCCGCTGACGTTCCTCGGCGGCGTGCCGGGCCTCGAGGTGGTGCGCCCACTCGCCGTGGTCATCCTCGGCGGCCTGCTGACCTCGACGCTGGTCGGCGCGCTGCTGGTGCCGTTCGGCTACCTGCGGTTCGCGCCGCGCACGCAGGCCGAGGACCTCGCGGCGGAACTGCAGCTCAGTCCGGTCTGAAGGTGATCGATCGACGGGGGAGGACCGAGCGCCGCTGAGGCTCGGCCAGGCAAGGGGGGAAATCCTGATGCAGCACGGAAGGCGATGGAACGTCGCGGCACTGCTGCTGGTCGCCGCGCTCGCGCTGGCCGTCTCGGCGTGCTCGCGCGGGCAGGCGACCGAGGACGAGAGCGGTCGAGGCGAGGCCGTCAAGGTCGAGCCGATCGAGGGGAGCGAGCTGAGCCGCGTGATCCTGACCGAGCAGGCGGCCGACCGGCTCGGCATCCAGACCGCCAAGGTCCGCGAGGCGAAGGTGGCCGCCGCGGGCGGCGGCAAGGCGGTCACGCGCAAGGTCATTCCCTACGCGGCGGTGCTCTACGACGAGCAGGGCGCGACCTGGACGTTCACCAATCCCGACCCGCTGACCTTCCTGCGCCAGAAGATCGGCGTCGACTACATCCAGGCTGACCAGGCGGTCCTCTCCGCCGGCCCGGCGGCCGGCGTCTCGGTGGTGACGGTCGGCTCGGCCGAGCTGCTCGGCGCCGAGCTCGGGGTCGGCGCAGAGTGAGGCGGGCGCGGCAGGCACTCCGCGGCGACTGCGTAGGAGACCTCCAACCATGATGCGATGGATCGTTGGCTCCAGCCTGAAATTCCGCTACATCGTCGTGGCGCTGGCGGTCGCGATGATGAGCTTCGGGATCGTTCAGCTCCGCGACACCCCGGTCGACGTCTTCCCCGAGTTCGCGCCGCCGCGGGTGGAGATCCAGACCGCCTGCCTCGGGCTGACGGCGTCCGACGTGGAGCAGCTCGTCACCGTCCCGCTGGAAGACGCGCTCAACGGGGTGCCGGGGCTCGACGAGATGCGCTCCTCGTCGGTTCCCCAGCTCTCCTCGATCCAGCTGATCTTCAAGCTGGGGACCGACCTGCTGCGGGCACGGCAGCTCGTGCAGGAGCGCATCGCCACGGTGCTGCCCACCTTGCCGACCTGGGCGGCCCCGCCCGTGATGCTGCAGCCCCTCTCGTCGACGTCCCGGGTGATGAAGATCGGCCTGTCGTCGAAGAGCCGCTCGCTGATCGAGATGTCGATGATCTCCTATTGGACGATCAGGGCACGCCTGCTGCGGGTCCCCGGCGTGGCGAACGTGCCGATCTGGGGCGAGCGCCTGCAGATGCTGCAGGTCCAGGTCGAGCCGGAGAAGATGCGGCAGCACCACGTCTCCCTCGACCAGGTCATGGAGACCACCGCCGACTCCGTCGAGGTCGGCCTGCTGAAGTTCTCCAACGGGGCGAGGGTCGGCACCGGGGGCTTCGTGGAGACCCCCAACCAGCGGCTCGGGGTCAGGCACGTCCTGTCCATCAGGACGCCGAAGGACCTGGCCGCGGTGACCATCGCAGAGCGCAAGGGCAAGCCGCTGCGCCTCGGCGACGTCGCCCGGGTGGTGGAGGACCACCAGCCGCTGGTCGGCGACGCGGTGATCAACGACGGCCCCGGCCTCATGCTGATCGTCGAGCGGCTCCCCTGGGCCAACACCCTCGACGTGACCCGTGGGGTGGAGCAGGCGCTCAAGGAGCTGCAGCCGGGGCTGACCGGGATCGACGTCGACCCCACCATCTTCCGGCCGGCGAGCTTCATCGAGACGGCGCTGCACAACCTCACCAACGCGCTGCTGCTCGGCTGCCTGTTCGTGATCCTGGTGCTCGCGCTGTTCCTGTTCGAGTGGCGCAGCGCCCTGATCAGCCTGGTGGCGATCCCGCTGTCGCTGGTGGCCGCCGGGTGGGTGCTGTACCTGCGCGGCGCGACCATCAACACGATGATCCTCGCTGGGCTGGTGATCGCCGTCGGGGTGGTGGTCGACGACGCCATCATCGACATCGAGAACATCACGCGGCGCTTGCGCCAGTACCGGCGCGAGGGCGTGCAGAGGTCGACCGCGGCGGTGGTCCTCGAGGCGTCGCTCGAGGTGCGGGGCCCGATCATCTACGCGACGCTGATCATCGTGGTGGCCGCGGTGCCCGTCTACTTCCTGCAAGGACTGACCGGCTCGTTCTTCCGGCCGCTGGCGCTCTCCTACGCGCTGGCCGTGCTCGCCTCCATGGTGGTCGCGCTGACCGTCACCCCGGCGCTGGCCCTGCTGCTGCTCCGCAGGGCGCCGCTGGAGCGCCGCGAGTCACCGCTGGTCGGCTGGCTGCAGCGTGGCTACACCGCGCTGCTCGCCCGGGTCGTCCAGCGGCCGCGCTGGGCGTACGCCACCGTCGCGCTGTTCATCGCCGGCGGCCTCGCGGTGACGCCGCTGCTCGGGGAGTCGCTGTTCCCGCAGTTCAAGGAGCGGGACTTCCTGATGCACTGGATCTCCTACCCGGGCACGTCCCATCCGGAGGAGCAGCGCATCGTCACGGCGGGCAGCCGCGAGCTGCGCGCCATCCCGGGGATCCGCAACTTCGGCTCCCACATCGGGCAGGCGATGCTCGGGGAGGAGATCGCCGGGGTCAACTTCGGCGAGAACTGGATCAGCGTCGATCCCAAGGCCGACTACGACAAGACGCTCGCCGCCCTGCAGCGGACCGTCGCCAGCTACCCAGGGCTCTACACCGACGTGCAGACCTACCTCAACGAGCGCATCAAGGAGGTGCTCACCGGGACCAGTGAGGCCATCGTCGTGCGCATCTCAGGTCCCGACCTGCGGGTGCTGCGCGACAAGGCCGCGGAGGTGGAGAAGCTGCTCGGCAGCATCGACGGGGTCACCGAGCAGCACGCCGACTTCGTGGTCGACGTCCCGCAGCTGGACGTCGAGGTGAACCTCGCCAAGGCCAGGCGCTACGGGATCAAGCCCGGGGACGTGCGCCGGGCGGCCTCGACGCTGGTGGCGGGCGAGGAGGTCGCCGACGTCTTCAGGAACGGCAAGGCCTACGACGTCCAGGTCTGGAGCACGCCCCAGACGCGCAACAGCTTGAGCGACATCAAGAACCTGCCGATCGACACGCCGAAGGGCGGTCGGGTGCGCCTCGGGGACCTGGCCGATGTGCGCGTCAAGCCGACCCCGAACCTGGTCGAGCGCGCCAACAACTCGCGCCGCCTCGACGTCGGCGCCAACGTGAGCGGGGCCGACCTCGGCTCGGTGGCACGCGAGGTGAACCGCCGCCTCGGCGAGGTCAGCTTCCCGCGCGGCTACGACTACCGGGTGCTGGGCGAGTACCAGGAGCGGCAGGCCGCGCAGAAGCGCCTGCTGATCTTCGCGGTCGGCGCCACGCTCGGGATCCTGCTGCTGCTGCAGCTGTGCTTCGGCAGCTTCCGCCTGGCCGCGCTGAGCCTGCTGACGCTGCCCATGGCCCTGGTCGGTGGCGTGCTGGCGGCCTATGCCGTCGGCGGCATCATCTCGCTCGGCTCCCTGGTCGGGTTCTTCACCGTGATGGGGATCGCCGCGCGCAACGGCATCCTGATGATCAACCACTACCAGCACCTCGAGCGCCACGAGGGCGAGACCTTCGGGCCGGCGCTGGTCCTGCGCGGCGCCAGGGAGCGGCTCTCGCCGATCTTGATGACCGCGCTGGCGACCGGGCTGGCGGTTGTGCCACTGGTGATCAGCGGCACCATCCCCGGTCACGAGATCGAGTACCCGCTCGCCGTGGTGATCCTCGGCGGCCTGTTCACCTCGACCCTGCTCAACCTGTTCGTCGTGCCCTCCCTGTACCTGCGCTTCGGCAAGCCCAGGAGCCAGCGGTCGGGCGGCGGCGTCCCCCAGTCACCCGTACCTGAGGGGAGTGCATCATGACCAGAAGGGTGGCCGGCGGGCACCAGAGCGCCAGTCGGATCGCGGCGCCGCTGGCGCTGGCGGCGCTGCTGCTGCCGCTGGCGCTCGCCGGCTGCGGCGGGGGCGGCACGAGCGACAAGGGCCCGACGCCCGCAGCGGCGGCGCCGCAGGCCGCCAGGCAGGTCACCGAGAAGGAATACGACCGTGGCGGGTTCGCCGACTCACCGAGGATCGACAACCGCTGGTTCCCGCTGGCCCCGGGGACGCAGCTGGTCTACACCGGGACCATCATCGCCGAGGGCAAGCGGGTCGAGCACCGCGTGGTGTTCACCGTCACCGACCTGACCAAGGTGGTCGACGGGGTGCGCTCGATGGTCATGTTCGACCGCGACTACAACGCGGGCGTCCTGGCCGAGGCCGAGCTCGCCTTCCACGCGCAGGACAAGGCCGGCAACGTCTGGAACATGGGCGAGTACCCGGAGGAGTACGAGGCGGGGAAGTTCACCGGGGCGCCGGACACCTGGCTCACCGGGACGGCGAAGGCGAAGGCGGGCATCCTGATGCGGGTGGAGCCGCGGACGGGGACGTCGAGCTATTCGCAGGGGGTGGCGCCGGCGATCGAGTTCTCGGACAAGGCCAAGGTGTCCAGGACGGGAACCAAGACCTGCGTCCCCACCGGCTGCTACGACAACGTCCTGGTGACCGACGAGTGGAACCCGTCGGAGCCGGACGCCCACCAGCTCAAGTTCTACGCGCCGGGGGTCGGCAACGTCCGCGTCGAGTTCTCGGGCGGCAATGAGAAGGAGCACGAGACCCTGGTGCTGGCCAAGATCGTGCACCTCGACCCGGCCGCCCTGGCGGAGATCCGCGCGCAGTCGCTGAAGCTGGACAAGCGTGCCTACACGGCGGCGAAGGGCGTGTACGCCCACACCCAGCCGGCCGAGCGCACCCTGCGGGCGGCGCAGTCCCCGTAGCGGGCGCCTACTGCTGGCAGGCGGCCGACTGGACGGTGTTGCCGCTGAAGCTGATCGAGCGGCTGGCGAAGTTGGTGCCGTTGTCGGAGATCACGCCGGTGGCGTGACTGCTGCTGGCGCAGATCAGGTTGTCGTGGACGTTGTAGTTGCTCAGCAGGTGGGCCGGCGGGGTGGAGTCGGTGCGGGTCTGCTGCGTGCCGGTGATGCCGTTGTAGTTGCCTGACAGCCGGTTGCCGTAGACCTCGACGTTGAAGCTGGACGCCACGGTGATGCCGCCGTCCCAGTACCAGCCGCGGTCGACGGCGTAGGCGTTGCGGTAGATCTGGTTGTCGCGGATCACCGCGTCCTGGCTGATCTCGTAGAAGATGCCCTCGGCCCGGTTGTGCTCGATCAGGTTGTGCTCGATCAGGGCGTGGTCGGCGTTCATGTCTGCCCACAGCCCGCGGCAGTCGTTGTCGTGCACGTAGGTGTTGCGGATGGTGATCTGGCCGACGTCCCACTTCATGCCGCCGGCCTCGTAGTCGCAGCTCTCGTGCAGGGTGTGGTTGCGGGCCAGCTCCGGTCCGTCGAAGGTGGCCGGGTTGCCGTCGAGGCCGTCGAGCACCATCCCGGTCGAGGCGTTGCCGCCGATGCCGAGCTGGTCGTTGTCGTTGTAGTGGCCGCCGAGGACCTTCATGCCGTCGGCGCCCATCAGGCCGGCCCAGTAGTTGTGCAGCGCCGAGACGTTGCGCACGACCCAGCCGCCGGCGTGCGTGCTCGGCTGGATGGCGCCGCGCTGCTTGCCGGTGTTGTAGTTCTGCACCGTGACCGAGTCGAGGGTCACGTTGGTGGCCCCGCCGGAGAAGGCGGACGAGAGGCTGCGGCCGCCGTCGAGCACCGCACCCGGCTCGCCGCAGAAGGTGTCGCCGGACTTCGGCTGCACGCTGAAGTTGCGCTGGTGCGTGCCGGCCTTGACGAGGTAGGTGGTGCCGGCGCCGTGGGCGCTGACCACGCTCTGGGCGCTGTCGCCGACGCCGATCGGCACGCCGCCGTTGCTGACGCACTTGGAGGCTGGCGTGGACGCGGGGGGCTGGGTGGTGGTGGTCGGCGGGGTGGTCGTGGTGGTGGTCGCGGCGACCGTGGTCGTCGGGGCGGTGGTGGTGGAGGTGGGCGTGGTGGCCGGCTCGCCGGTCCCGCCGAAGAAGGGGTCGCTGGCCAGGCGCACGAACCCCTCCATGGAGGGCACCGAGGTGTCCGGACGCCAGTCGCAGCGTCCGCCCTCGTCGAAGTAGACGACCGCGCGGATGCGCGGCATCGACCGCGCCAGGCTGCCGGCGGCGTCGAGGAACCACTGCTGCTTGCGGCCAGGGTCGGCGCGGTCCTCGACGGTGCCGGTCTCGGAGACCATCAGCGGCTTCCCCGTGGCCGAGCCCCAGGAGTAGAACGCCTTGAAGATGGTGGCGAAGTCGGTCCAGGCGGTGCCGTTGCAGGCGGCGGCGTTGAAGCCGTCGGCCCCGACCCAGTCGACGTAGCCGTCGCCCGGCCAGTAGCGGTCGGCGCCGCCCCGCGCGCCGGCGAACACGTCGGCGCCGGGCGACCAGACCCAGGAGCCGCGCACGCCCTTGGTGGCGAACAGGTCGTGCACGTGCCGCCAGGCCGCCACGAACGGGGACCCGGAGCGCCAGGCGCGACGCTGCACGTTCCTGTCCATGGTCCAGGCGTAGCGCAGCAGCACCGGCCGCCCGATGGCGGCGACGCTCCGGGCCAGCGAGGAAAGGTAGGCGTCGGAGCGGCCGGCGGCGACCGCTGCAGGGTCGGCGCCGCTACCGAAGGTGATCAGCGGCATGCGGCCGGCGGCGGCGTTGCTGGCCGGCAGGCTGCCGAGGCTCTGGCCCCATGGCACGAAGCTCTGGCTGATGGCCAGCTTGCGCCCGATCGCCGCCTCGAGCTGGCTGGTCGCCGCCAGCTGGGCCGAGGGTGACCCCGAGCCGCCCTTGACCCACGCGCCGAGCAGCGCCGCCGTCGGCGACGACGCCGCCGGGGCGGCGGGGCCGACCGCCTTGACCGAGAGGGTCACCGCGCCCACCAGCGCCAGCACCAGGCCGGCGGTGGTGAAGGTGCGCGAGCGCCACGGCCTGCGTGCCGGGCGGCGGGCGGCGCGGGTGTTGCGCGCGGCACGGACGTGACGGGGAGCACCGGACTTCGGCGCAGCGTGGCGCGGGCGGCGGCCGAAACGCATGGATTCGCCTCCGAGTTGCCGCCTGCTGGCGGCACGACATACGGCCGGATCCGTAAGGGAGGTCTCCGTCCGCCGGAGGCCTCAATGGGGGGGCGAGGGTCGAGCTGGCGGGAGCGGGGTGGGGGACCCCGCCGCAGAGCAAGCGTAGGAGTATCAGGTCGCGATACAACCAGTCAAACCGGTGTTGGACCGGTTCAACCCGTACGCCCGGATGGAGCTCTCCACCAGGCCAGAGTCCTACGTCGAGCGCTTCGGGCCGGATGCGGCGACCGTCGGCCCGCCGGATCAGTCGAGGTCGTAGTCGAGCCAGTACGGGACGGCCATCTCGCCCGACGGGGCGGCGTAGCCGCCCTCGCCGCGCAGGTCCCGGAGCGCTCCGGTGCCAGAGCCGGGAACCACCTTCCAGGTGGTCCTCGCCACCCCGCCCTCGAAGCTGCCCGTGCCCTCGAGCACGAAGCTGCCCGAGCGGCCACCGAGGCTGCCTTCCACGCGCTCGTACCCGACGTAGGTGGCGCCGGCGTCGTCGCGATAGAACATCAGCGACGCGGAGGTGCCCTTGCCCTGCAGGTCGCCGTCGTAGGAGCTGGTGACGCGGGCGTGGGTGAGCTTCGGCGCCCCCTCGACCTCCGCGTACGGTCCCTCGTCCCAGCTCTCGGCCTTGAAGGTTCCCTCAGCGTGCGTGGTCGTCGTGCCCATCTCCTCTTCTGCTCGCCGTCGATCCCGTATCGTCGGGCCATTGTCGGCAAGCGGGTGCGTTGAGTCTTGGAAAAACGCGACAAGCGCGGCGGTGCGGCCCCGGAGCTGGCGCCCAGAGGGGTCCTCGACCCGCTGGCGGGCGAGCGGCGCTTCGACCTTTCGCTGCACGCCCCGGCGGACGAGCTGGCCGAGCTGGTGGAGCACTACTGGACGGTGCGCTGGGACCTGCGCGGCCGCGACCCGTACACGCAGCACACCCTGCCGCACCCGTCGGTCCACCTGGTCGCCGAGCGGGGCCACTCGGGCATCTTCGGGGTGACCAGCGGACGGTTCACCCGCGAGCTCGAGGGCAGGGGCCGGGTGTTCGGGGTCAGGTTCCGGCCGGCAGGCTTCCATCCCTTCCTCGGCGCGCCGGTCGTCACCCTCACCGACCGCACGCTCGCCGTCGCCGACGTCCTCGGGCGTGACGGCGCGGCGCTGGTCGAGCGGCTTCTGTCGCTAGAGGAGGATCCGGCCATGGTGGCGGCCGCGGAGGCGTTCCTGCGCGACCACCTCCCAGCGGCAGACCCGCAGGTCGTGGCCGTCAACCGGATCGTCGACCAGGTCACGGCCGAGCGGGAGATCACCAAGGTCGACCACCTGGTCGAGCGGACGGGCACGGGCAAGCGGCGGCTACAGCGGCTGTTCGCCGAGTACGTCGGGGTCAGCCCCAAGTGGGTCATCCAGCGCTACCGGCTGCACGAGGCGGTCGAGCGGCTGGCCGCCGACCTCGGCGACCTCGACCTCGCCTCGCTCGCCCGGGAGCTCGGCTACTTCGACCAGGCCCACTTCGTGAAGGACTTCAAGGCGCTGGTCGGCAGGCCGCCGGCGCGCTACGCCGCCGGCGCCGCCCGCGGCCGCTGAGCGCCGCGCACGCGTGCGGCCGGCGGCTACAGCCAGCCGGCCTGGCGCAGCGCGCCGCCGAGCTGCTCCACGGCAGCGGGGCCGCGCTCGGTGTGGAGCACGAAGGTGAGCGCGTCCGCGCCGGCGGCGGCGAAGCGCTCGGCCGCGCCGGCGGCGCCGCCGACGCCCACCTCGGAGAGGAACACCTGCCCGGCCCGCTCGATCGGCCGCTCGCGCCCGGCGCGCTGGCACGCCTGGTCGAGCCGGCGGCCGACGGCGGCGAACTCGGCCGCGTCGGAGGGAGCGTGCCAGCCGTCGCCGTGGCGGGCGGCCACCTCGAGGACGGCGTCGCTGGAACCGCCCACCAGCAGCCGCGGCGGCTCGATCCCCTGGGGGCCGAGCGCGGCGCCGGCCATGCCGAGCTCCGGCTCGTCGACGGCCTCGCCGCGCCACAGCGCGGCCAGCACCCGGCAGCAGCGCTCCAGCCGCGCGACCCGCTCGGCGTGGGCCGGGAACGGCACGCCGAGCGCTTGGTGGTCCATGCGCGCCAGGTGCGCCGAGCCGGCGCCGATGCCGACCACCAGCCGCCCTCCGCTGGCCGCCTGCGCCACCGCGAGCTGCCCGGCGAGCAGGAACGGGTGGCGCAGCGCCGCGTTGAGCACCTCCACCGTCAGCGTCACCCGCTCGGTGTCACCGGCCATGGCGACCAGCAGCGAGGGCGCGTCCCACGCCACCAGCCCGCGCGGCGCGTCGCTGACGTGGTCGAAGCAGCCCAGGTGCCCGAACCCCTGCTGCTCCGCCGCCCGCCAGGCGTCGCGCAGCTGCGCCCAGCTCCAGCCGTACTGCCCCGGCTTCACCCCGATGCGCACAGGTCCCTCCGCCAAGCCGTCCCGTCCGGCGCGGCAGCCTACCGCCTGCCGCTCGTATGCACGAAAGGTACCGCTCATCCCGGTTCTGCCGCCGCTCGGGGAGGGGGTCGGGCGGGCCTGGGCCGAGGCCGCGTGGACAGGAGTGGTGAGGTGGCCGGGCGCGGCGGGCGGGTACCGTTCGGGCACGCCACGACCCGCGCGGTGCGGTAGCGTGCCGGCGACGGGCCGTGAAGGGAGGTCGGATGCGACTGTGGCTGGTGCGGCACGGCGAGACGGCGTGGGCGCGCGAACGGCGGCACACCGGCCGTACCGACGTGCCGCTGAGCCCCGCGGGAGAGAACGAGGCGCGGCGTCTTGGCCTGCGCCTCGCCCGTGAGCGCTTCGACAGGGTCTTCACCAGCCCGCTCAGCCGTGCCAGCGAGACCGCTCGCCTGGCCGGCTTCGGCGCCCGCGCGGTGCCGCGCGACGAGCTGCTCGAGTTCGACTACGGGGAGTACGAGGGGCTGACCACGCCACAGATCCGCGCGAGACGGCCGGGCTGGGACCTGTTCAGGGACGGCTGCCCCGGCGGCGAGACGGTGGCGGCGGTCGCCGACCGCGTGCGGCCGTTCCTGGCCGCGGTCACCGACGCCGACGAGGAGGTGCTGGTGTTCGGCCACGGCCATGCGCTGCGCATCATGACCGCCGTCTACCTCGGCCTGCCGCTCGACGCCGCCCGCCACCTGTTCCTGCTCACCGCGAGCCTGTCGGTGCTCGGCACCGAGCACGATTGGCCCGCGCTGCACCGCTGGAACGATTCCGGTCTGGGCTAGGCCCTGCTTCGTAAGGTCCGTTTCAGGCAGTTCAGGTACCCATTCAACCGGGCAGCGTGAGGTCCAGTTCGAGCCAGTGAGCCAGGTCCTCGATCTCGCCATCCACTGCGGCGGTCTCGGACGGGTCCGACCGGACTGGCCGCCAGGCTCGACCAGGGCTAGCCGGCGACCCAGTACGCCACCGCGGCCACCACGCCGAGCACCACCGCGGTCTCCCGCCAGGAATGCGTCGGGAAGGCCAGCACGCCGAGGAGGACCACGTGCTTACGGCGCAGCGGCCACCACAGCGGCACGCCCGCGACCGTCAGCCCGTCGGCGATCACGTGGGAGAGCGCGCCCGCGAACAGGGCGAGCCCCAAGAGCGGCGCTGGCTGCCCGTCCATCACCAGGCTCTGGCCGGCGTGGCCGAGCAGCGCGAGCGCGAAGCACCAGACCAGCGAATGGGTCGGCCCGCGGTGGCCGGGAGTGAGGCGGTGCCACCAGCGGGGCAGGAGCTGGCCGACGGCCGAGCTCGGATGGTCGAGGTCGGGAAGCACCGCGGCGATACAGGCGACCACCCCGCCCGCCACCATCGGGCCGCCGATGCTCTTGGCCACCGCGACGCCAGCGGCGGCGCCGATGATGGCATGGCTGCGCTTCATCATGATGGCGCGGAGTCTTCACCATCGGTGCGACAGTCGCCGTCGCCTGACACCGGTAGAAATGCCCAAAGGAGCCGGCGCCGGCCTGGCGAGCCCGAGGCCCGTGCCCACCCTCAGCCGATCAGTGGCAGGCGCGGGTCGGGGTGCTCGGCCCTGCCCGACGCCGCCCTGACCCACGCCAGGTCGTCGGCGAGGTCCGCCGGTCGCCCGGCGACCGTGCGGCGGGCGAGCAGCTCGTCGAGGATCGCCGCGGTCATCGCCACCCCTTCGGGGGTCGCGACGCTGTCGCGGCCGAGCGCGTCGGTCAGGTCGAAGCCGTGCACCACCGCCTCGACCACCCGGCTGGGGACGAACTCGTCCAGCCGCATCAGCGCGTAGTAGCCGGAGCCGACCGTGTCGGGCGCGGTGGCCCGCGCCTCCTGGACCGTCTTGCTGAAGGTCTCGTGGAGCACGTCAGGCATCTGCGCCGGGGTCTTGCCCTCCACCATCGTGTAGGCGTAGTCGTAGACGACCGGGGCGACCTCCGAGCGCGGGAAGATGAAGAAGCTGACCCGGTCGCGGCCGACCTGGCCCGTCTGCGGCTCGGCGACCAGCATCCGGGTGAGGCCGATCGAGATGTCGAAGTGGCCGGCGAGCTCGAACAACGTCCAGTGTGGCAACGCCTCGTCCAGCGGCCTGAGCTTGGTCGGCATGCGCCATTCCTCGTGGGTCAGCTCCCTGAAGGCCCGCTCCACCCCGCCAAGCTCGACCTCGAGCGTGTCCACGGCGTCCTCGTACGCGCCCATCTACCCTCCCTGCTCGCCCTGCTGTCATCTAGGGTCTTGTGACCAGCCGCTGTCAAGGAGCTGATCCGCGTGCGGGAGGGAAGATCGTGGACGACCAGTTGACGCAGGCGGTGCTCGCCAGCTTCGAGCAGGCGGCCAGCGACCGGTTCCGCACGGTCGTGCAGAGCCTCGTCAGGCACCTGCACGCCTTCGTGCGGGAGGTGGAGCTCACCGAGGAGGAGTGGAGCCGCGGCATCGACTTCCTGACCCGCACCGGGCAGATCACCACCGGCCAGCGCCAGGAGTTCATCCTCCTGTCCGACGTCCTCGGCGTCTCCATGCTCACCATCGGGGTCAACGACCGCAGGCCGGCGGGGGCCACCGAGTCCACCGTGTTCGGGCCCTTCTACGTGGACGGCTCGCCACGGTTCGAGCTGGGCGACGACCTCTCGGGCGGCGCCCCCGGTGAGCCCTGCCTCCTCCAGGGAGCGGTCCGCTCCCTGGTCGGCGAGCCCGTCGCCGGCGCCCGCCTCGAGGTCTGGCAGGCCGACGACGAGGGCCTCTACGACGTCCAGTACGCCGACCTCGAGCACCCGCGCGGCCGCGGGCACCTGTTCTCGGACGGGGACGGGCGCTTCCGCTTCTGGACGGTCAGGCCGACCGCCTACCCGATCCCGGTCGACGGCCCGGTGGGCGAGCTGCTCGCCGCCGCCAGCCGCGGCATCATGCGGCCGGCGCACGTCCACTTCATGGTCGAGGCCGCCGGCTTCCAGAGGCTGATCACCCACGTGTTCGTCGCCGGCGGCCCCTACCTGGGCTCAGACGCCGTCTTCGGGGTCAAGGAGTCCCTGGTCGCAGAGTTCGAGCGCCACGAGCCGGGAACCGCGCCAGACGGCAGGGTCCTCGACGTCCCCTTCTACACCGCCGCCTACGACCTCGTGCTGGCGCCCGAACCGAGCCACGCCGGTCCGGGCGGGTGACGGCCCGCCCTCCCGTCCCTGCCCGCCACCGCGTTGAGTGTCGAAGGTCTGTTGCTGGCTTCCGCCCTCCTGGACACCGGTAGGTCGTGCCATCATCGGCAGGTGAGCTCCTCACCCAGGATCGAACAAGGCCTGGCGGCCTTGCGGGCCGGCGATGCCGCCAGCGCTCGCCGTGCGTTCGAGTCCGCCCTCGCCGAGGTCGAGTCCGGCGAGGTGCTCGAAGGCCTCGCCGAGGCGCTGTACCTCGAGCGCGAGTACGCCGCCGCGGCGGATCACTACGAGCGCGCCTACTCCGCCTACCGCAGGGAGCGCGACAACCTGGCCGCCGGCCGCGCCGCCCGCATGGTCGCCTGGATCACCGGGAGCGTCTTCGGCGACTGGGCCGTCCAGAGCGGATGGTTCGCGCGAGCCCGCACCATCCTCGAGGAGGCAGGCGAGGACCGGCGCGAGCACGGCTGGGTGCTGACCATGAGGTCGTTCTCGGAACCGGATGCGCAGGTGCGCGAGGCCTTGCTCCGGGAGGCGATCGCGCTCGGGCGGCGCTTCGGCGATCCCAACATCGAGTTCGAGGCGCTGGCGTACCTCGGCTGCCTGCTGATCATGACCGACCGCGCCGAGCAGGGACTCGCCTTCCTCGACGAGGCGCTTGCGGCAGCCTGCGCGGGCGAGCTGACCGACCTCGCCGTCGTCACCGAGCACGCCCGGGTGGTCGTCGGGGCGGACGGACGGCACTCGCTCGTGGCCCGTGCGGTGGGGCCCGAGCAGTACAACGAGAAGCCGCAGCTCCTGTGCGGCTACTACACCTACTGGAGCGGACTGCCGATGAACGGCCGCTTCGAGACCTACGTCCGCCCGGACCGTGGCTTCGCGGCGTGGCCGACGCCGGAGTGCTGTCACCGGCCGAGTTCTTCTCCGAGGCGAACGTCGGTCGCATCATGTCGCAGGCCGCCGCGGCGGCGCCGCACGCCTGACCGGTTGCCTCAGTCGCCGGCGAGTTGGTTGGTGGCGTGCCGTCCGGCGTTGGTGGTGTGGCGGAGGAAGTCGGCGATGAGGTCGAGCTGGTCGTCGGGGTAGTGGGCGCAGAGCTGGTCGATGGCGGTGTTCATGCCGGCGTAGAGGCGGTAGAGCTCGGCGTTGCGGTCGCGGCGGGCGTGGACGGTGACGGCGCGGCGGTCGCTGGGGTCGCGTTGGCGGGTGACCCAGCGGCCGCGTTCGAGGCGGTCGAGGATGCCGGTGACGGTGGCGGGGTGGAGGCCGGCGCGGCGGGCCAGGGTGCTGGGGGACAGGGGGCCGTGGCGGTTGATGAGCTCGAGGCAGTCCAGGTCGGCGGCCTTGAGGTCGGCGTGGGCGCCGACGTGGTGGTTGAGCAGGGACAGCTGGGTGCTGAGCTCGCGCAGCTGTTCCTTGATGGCGGTGGTGCGGCGGCGGTGGTGGCGTTGGGCGTCGGGGTCCCTTGTTGGCGTTGAACTCATATGATATGATCTCCGTATCTTCTGGGTTACAGAAGATAGTGTACCCGAGAGTGGGGCCAGAGATGAAGCTCACGATCTTCGCGGCAACCGGCGGTATCGGCCGGCAACTCCTCCAGCAGGCCGTCGCGGCAGGCCACGACGTCACAGCGGTCGTCCGGAACCCGCAGAAGCTGTCCGGGCAGGTTCGCGTCGTCACCGCCGACCTGGCGGCCGCGGACCCGGCGGTCCTCGAGTCCGCGGTCGACGGAGCCGACGCGGTCCTCTCCGGCCTTGGTCCACGGTCGAATGCCGAGGCCGGCGTCGCCCGCCAGGGCACGCGGGCCATCGTCCAGGCGATGCAGGCAACGGGCGTGCGACGCATCGTCGTCGTCAGCGCCGCGCCGATCGGCACCGTGCCCTCGCCTGGCCGCCCGAAGCCGCCGAGGCACGACCCGGGTGACGGGTTCTTCATGCGCAACCTGCTCAGCCCGATGACCAAGGTCGCGCTCCGCCAGCACTACGCCGACCTCGCGCTGATGGAGGACGTCCTTCGCGACAGCGGCCTGGACTGGACCGTCGTCCGGCCGCCGCGACTGACCGACAAGCCGCTGACCGGCACCTACCGGACGGCGTACGGGCAGAACCTCCGCCGCGGCGCCCTCGTCTCACGCGCCGACGTCGCCCACCTGATGCTCGACGTGCTCGAGCGACCAGAGGCGATCAAGCAGGTCATCGGCATCGCCAACTAGTCAACAAGGAACCACTGGAGTTCGCCATGCTCACCGCCTTCCTCGTCGTCACCCTCCTGGCCATCGCCGCCAACGCCTTCTCGGGCGTCGCCGCCATCGTCCACTTCAAGCCGATCATCCCTCCCATGGCCAAGGCGGGCGTGCCGGAATCGTGGCTGACCTTCCCGATCGGCACCCTCAAGACGGCGGGCGCGGTCGGACTGCTGCTCGGCCTCGTCGGCGTGCCGCTGGTCGGGACGGCCGCCGCGATCGGCCTCATCCTGTTCTTCGTCTGCGCCATCTACACCCACGTGCGCGCAAGCGACTACTCGCAGCAGTTCGGCCTGGCGATCGGGTTCCTCTCGCTGGCCGTGGCCGCGCTGGCACTGGGACTGGCATCGTCCTGAGGACCTTCGATTCGCACGAGGACCTGCTGGCCGACGATCGTTCGGCGGCGTGGGTCGTCCTCAGTCGAGGACGACCCACGTCGTTTCCTCGCTCTGGCCCGGCACCACCTCACCGATGCTGAGGCGACACCGCGCGATGATGCTCAGCCACGATCGGTGCTATTGCACGTAGTCCTTTGGCGTGGCCAGGTGGGCCTCGATACCTTGTCGGTCATGGAGACGTGGGCCGACGCCGACCTCGATCGCCTGCGGACGGCCGAGGCCTTCTCCGCGCGTGCGGTCGTGCTCGTCGAGGGGATCAGCGACCAGCGCGCGCTGGAAGCGCTCGCTGAGCGCCGTGGTCGGGACCTCGACGCCGACGGCATCGCCGTCGTGCCGATCGGGGGCTCGAAGAACATCGGCAGCTTCCTGGACCGGCTCGGCCCTCGGGGGCTCGACGTCAGGCTGGCGGGCCTCTGCGACGCCGCGGAGGAGGGCGACTTCCGGCGCGGTCTGGAGCGGGCCGGCCTCGGCTCCAACCTTACGCGCGCCGACATGGAACGACTCGGTTTCTACGTCTGCGTGGCGGACCTGGAGGACGAGCTGATCCGCTCCCTCGGTGCCGCCGCCACGGAACAGGTCGTCGCCGCCCGGGGTGAGCTCGAATCGTTCCGCACCTTCCAGAAGCAGCCCGCGTGGCGAGGGCGGTCCAAGGAGGAGCAGCTCCGCCGCTTCTTCGGCACCCACAGCGGCCGGAAGATCGAGTCCGCGGCCCTGCTCGTCGACGCGCTGGACCTCACCCGAGTCCCCCGGCCGCTAGACGGTGTGCTTGCGCACGTCTGACGCGTCGAAGCCGTCGTGAGGAAGTCTGCCGGCATCATGCCGGGCGTCGTCGCGACGGAGTGGCTCACCGTGCTGTTCGGGGTGCTCCTGGTCATCGCCCCGTGGGTGCTCACCTACACCGACCGTGTCGGCGCCTCGTGGACGTCGTGGGCCGTCGGCATCATCGCGGTGGCGCTCGGCGGCAGCGCGGTGCCGGCGAGCAACCAGGCCGCTTGACAGCGGCGCTACCCCGACGGCGGGTATTCCGGCGAGGTCCTATGGGCTGAGCGCGCTCGCGCGCTCCGACAGGTCGTCGGCCTCGGCGACGAGCGGGCGGGACCCCAGTCGAGCGAACACCTCGCGGGCCTCGAGGAGTGCTCCGCGGGCGCCGGGGTGGCCGAGCGCGAGCAGGCAGCGCCCCCGTCCCAGCAGGGCGTGGCCGTGCTCGAAGACGACCCCGAGGTGCTTCCACCCCGCGGCGCACTCGGCGTACCGCTCCGCCGCCTCCGGGAACCGGCCGTGAGCCTCCGCGAGCAGGGCGCCGGCCGCGCACAGCGCGTGCCGCCGGTACGCGAACCTCGGCTCCACACCGGCCGCGAGCCGCTCGGCGAGGGCGAGCTCGCCGCAGGCTGTGGCCGTCCGGACCATCTCGGGAAGGGAGGTGGGGTACAGCGAGGATTCGCGGATGTGGGGCCACGCGCCCACCTCGGCGAGGAGCCGCAGCGCCAAATCCCGCTCGCCGACCGCCAGGTAGGCGTGGGCCGCGGCCGAGAAGGCCACGGTGACGTCCTCGGTCCCTCCCGACTGCCGCGCCGCTTCGACCAGCCAATCGGCAAGCGGCCTCGCCCGTTCGGCCTCGCCGCGGCCGGCGAGCACGCGGACCTGGGCGGTGCGCGTGTGAAGCAGGTCGGACAGGTCCCCGACCGCCTCCGCCTGCTCGCTCAGCGCCGGGGCGTCGCGGTGCACCTGGTCCCATGCTCCTACCTCGATGAGCCGCTCGAGGCTCGCGGCCGCCATGGCGAGCGCGAACTCCTTGATCCCCCGCCGCTCCGAGAACTCGATCCCCTCCCGGTAGGTGGCCAGCACGCTCGCCGGCCCCTCCACCGGTACCTGGGCGTCCCCAAGGTTGTTGTAGAGCAGGGCGGCGTCCCGCCCCTCGCCCCGGTCGACGGCGAGGCCGAGGGCGGCACGCAGCTCCTCCAGCCCGGCGGGGTCGCCGAGCGCGCAACGGGCGGAGCCCCTGAACCCCAGCGCCCGGGCCGGCACCTCCAGGCCACGGGCGGCCGCGAGCGCGGTCGCCCGGTCCGCCCAGGCGATCGTCTCCCGCATGTCACCGACGACCAGCATCACGCCGGCCATACGGGCGTAGGCGGCCACGAGGTCCTCCGGCCCGGCGTGACCGGCCTCGAGCAGCCGCACGGCCTCGGCCGCGACCTCGGCGTGCCGCTGGTCTCCCATGCTGTTGAGCAGGCTGGACAGGGTGCCCATGGCCCGTCCGGCGGCCAGGCGGTCCCCCTGGGCCACCAGGCCTTCGACCGCCTCCTCCAGCGCCCGGACGGCGTCCGGGAAGCGGCCGGACTGGCGGACCGCCTCGGCCCACCTGGCGAGGACGGCCGGACGCTGCTGGTGCTCGGGCGCGAGCAGCGCCAGCGCTCGCGTGTAGCGGGCCTCGGCGCGGGCGACGTCCAGGCCGAGGCCACGGTCCCCGGCAAGCACCAGGAACCGCAGCGCGGGCGCCCGGAGCCCCTCGGCCTCCCGCACCCGCCCGGCGGCCGCGGCCAGCTCCATGGCCTGGGTGTAGTGGTGGGCAAGGACCTCGGCCTGATCCTCCACCCGGTCGGCGGCGACCAGCTCGATCCACGCCGCTGCGGCCTGGTGCCTGGCGGCCCTCGACGCCCGGGGAATCTGCGCGTACGCCACGTCGCGGACCAGCGCGTGCCAGAAGTCGTACTCGGCCTGGCCCTCCATGGAGGAGACTGGCACCGGACGGACCAATTGCGTGCGGGCCAGCTCGTGCAGCGCCTCGGTCACCTGCCGCTCGTCGAGGTTGCCCATGGCCGCCACGGCACTCGACCAGAACACCCTGCCGATCACCGCGCCGTCCTGCAGCATGCCCTTGCGCTCCGGGGTGACGGTGTCGAGGCGGGCGGCGATGAGGGCCTGGATGGACTCGGGTGAGGCGACCTCGGCTCCCTCAGCGAGCGCGACTGCCCGATCCCTGGTCACCAGCAGCGCCCGGTCCTTCAGCATGCGGACGAACTCCTCCGCGAACAGCGGGTTGCCGCCCGCCCGCTCCAGGATGAGGCGCTGGACCTCGGCGCCGAGCACGGCCTCCCCGAACATCGAGGAGACCAGGTCGGCGGTTTCGTCCGTGCTGAGCGGGTCCAGGTCGATCCGGGTGACGCCGCGGACGGCCGCGGCCCAGGTGCGGTGGCGGTCGTACAGCTCGGGGCGCGTGGTGCACAGCAGCAGCATCGGCACCCCCTCGGACGAGTGGGCCAGGTGCTCGAGGAACGCGAGCATGGCCGGGTCGGCCCAGTGGAGGTCCTCGAAGACCAGGACGGCGGGGCCGCGGGCGGCGACGGACTCGAGGAACCGCCGCCACGCCGCGAACAACTCCTCACGGTCGGCCGCCGTCGCCGCCCCCGCGCCGACCAGGGGCGCGAGGCGCTGGCGCAGCCACTGCCCGTCGGGCTCGCCCGCTGGGACCACCGCGTCGAGCTTGGCCGCGGCGTCCTGGGAGGTGTCGGAGTCCAGGATGCCCGCGTGGGCCTTGACGATCTCGCCGAGTGCCCAGAACGTGACCCCCTCCCCGTACGGCAGGCACCTTCCCAGGCGCCAGGTCACCAGCTCCGGGGACGCGTCGAGGTGGCGTCCCAGCTCGGAGACCAGGCGGCTCTTGCCGACCCCCGGCTCACCGGCCATGACGACGAGCTGCACGGTGGCGTCCCGGACGGCGCGCCGGTAGGCGCCGAGCAGGCGGCGGCGCTCCCGTTCGCGCCCGACGAACGGCGTGCCGTGGATCCTGGCGGCGTCGGCGCCGACGCGACCCCGCGCCGCCACGGCCCGCCAGAGCCGCAGCGGGTCCGCCTTGCCCTTCACGGTGACCTGCGGGCGCGGCTCGTAGACCAGCACGTCTCTGGTGGCCCGGTAGGTGGGCTCGCCGACGACGATGCCGCCCACCGGGGCGACCGCCTGCAGCCGGGAGGCGGTGTTCACCACGTCCCCGGTCACGGCCTCGCCGATCTGCGGGCCGGTGCCGTAGGCGACCACGGCCTCGCCGGTGTTGACGCCCATGCGCACGGCAAGATCCAGCGAACGATCGGCCTGGTTGAGCTCCTCGATCGCGTCGGCGATCGCCAAGGCGGCGCGGACTGCCCGCTCGGGGTCGTCCTCGTGGGCGACCGGCGAGCCGAACACGCCGAGCGCGGCGTCACCGATGAACTTGTCGAGCGTGCCGCCGAACGCCTCGATCTCGCGCTTGATCCGCGAGTGAAAGGGCCGCAGCGCCGCCTTGACGTCCTCGGGGTCCGCCTTGTCGGAGCGCGCGGTGAACCCGACGAGGTCGCAGAACAGCACGGTGACGACCTTGCGCTCCTCGGTCGGCGCGCCACCCTCCAACCGGGTCGCGCAGTTCAGGCAGAACCTCGCGCGCTCGGGATTCTCCTCCCCGCAGTTCGGGCAGAGCTTCACCAGCGGAGTGTAGCCCTCGCCCCGCCGGCAGGCTTCTACCATGTTGGTAGGTGGACGACGCCCACGGGGGTGGGAATGCGAGGCCGGCCTTGGGAGCCAACCGACCGGACCGGTGGTCCGCTTGACCTGTTGTTGGACGAGCTGCGCGGCGAGGTCGACGGCTTGGTCGTGGAGCGGCTGCGGGTGACCACCCGTCCGACGACGACAACGTGTTCTCCCTGCGGGACGCGCGTGGCCTCGACGAGGTGCAGGTCGACACTCACCCGGACGGCCAGCCGCCCTTTTACCTGGAAGGCGACGTGCGCGGCCCGGTGGAGTCCGCCGACGTGGCCGAGGCGGCGGGCATCGTTCGGGCGTGGCTGCAGGGTCGGCCGTCGCCGGCGTGACGCCCGCGCCGCAGGCGACCAGCGCGTGGCGTTCCCGCCCGACGCCCGCGACCCCGCCTCGGCGCGCCGGCCACCGTCTCGCACGAGACTGTCTAGCGGCCGCGCTGGAACAGGACGTACAGCCAGGCCAGTGGGGGCAGGAATAGCACTGCCCCGACGGCGAGGCTGCCTAGGACGGCCTCGATGACCGGCCGGCTGGCCGCCGCCTGCTCGATGGTGAGGCTCGCCCAGGCGCCTGCTACGCGCACCATGCGTCCGCCACGCGGCCGCGCCGGAGGCGGCGCGGGCGCGGCTGCGGCGCGTCAGCGGAGGCCCGTGGGGAGGCCCGGCCCCGCGGCCCGACCGGTCGCGGCGTCGTCGCCGGT
>WNGE01000151.1_pt1 | contig 130630 bp, 104 predicted proteins | sample 5400651 | NCBI WGS metagenome assembly WNGE01 (sample SAMN13153370, study PRJNA577476) | soil metagenome | isolation source: 60 cm soil or saprolite under grassland replicate 2 | place: USA:California | collected 2016-06-15 | reverse complement strand
CGCGGGCCCTGGCCCTGGCAATGGCGGCTGCGAGGTCGCCGCGGGCCTCGGTGGTGTCGGCGTCCGGGTGCCAGCGGAGGGTGGCGGCGAGGCTGCTGGAGGCGCGGCGCACCCGGGGGGCACGTGCGGGCATAGGTGTCCCCTTGGGGGGACGGGCCAGGCTGCCTATGCTGCGTTCCCGGTTTCACCCGTACGGGCGGAGGCCACCGTCAGATGCGGTCAGCCTAGCGCACGGCGCCGCGGGTGACGGGGGTCTGAGACATCGATCTCCCACGTGTCACAGCAGCGTGAGCACCAGGCGGTCAGCGCGGCCGGGCCGATCTCGTCGGACCACGCGCAGACCCAGCCGTCCCCGGCCGGGTGGCCGCGCCAGTGCAGCCACGTCCCGTACGGGTGCCGCACGATCGTGGCGAGCAGGTCGCCTTTCCCGCACCGGACCGACTCGGCGCCGTATCCGCGGGCCTCCTGGCTCAGCTTCGGCCAGACCTCGAACATGCTGGTCACAAGCGTGTCGGGTCGCGGACGGCCGGTCATGAGGCACACACTATCCCGAACGTGCTTCATATCCCCTGCTAGTTCAGAATCGACGGGTCGGACCACACAGGCATGGAAGCCGATGGTCAGCTCGAGGGCGCAGTTCCACAGGACCTGTCCCGTGGGTGACCAGGTGGGACCCCAATCGTCGTGCGGATCCCGGCTCACGTTGTGCTGGCGGGAGCCGTCGGACCCCATCACGTAGACTTCGTTGTTCCCGTCGCGCTCCGAGCGGAAGGCGATCATCTGGCCGTCGGGTGACCACGCGGGGTCGAAGTCGTGCGCCGGGTTGGTGGTCAGGCGCCGCAGATCGGTGCCGTCGGCGTTCACCGTCCAGATGTCGTCGGTGCTGTTGGAGAAGGTGATTCTGCCGGGCAGGGTCGAAACTTTGACCGGAGCCGCTGCCCGGGACGCCGATGGAGCCGACTGGCTGCTGGGTGGCTGCGCCAGATCCGACCCCCGGCCCGGCTGCTTGGCGCCTTGGGTGGTGCAGGCCGTCAAGAGCACGAGCAGCACCCCAAGCCCTGCGGCGACGCGCTTTGCGTCAAGCAGCGATCTCATCGGTCGGCCCTCCCATGAGACGGTTCAGCCGCCGACGGTGCGACACTAAATGAGGAATGGCGAGTCGTCCAACGTGAAATGGCCCTGCTTTCCGGAAAACAATACCGGGTCATGGTCGCGCACTATCTCGGGCTGTCGCATGAGGAGAGCGCCGAGCTAATCGGGATGAGCGCCGCTGCCGTCCGCCGGAACCTCTCCAGGGGAGCAAGACGCTCCGGAGACGCGTGATGAATCAAAGGGATGCCTCATGACCTTCAGGCCCCGAACGGCTTCGCTTGCGTGTCACCGGTCACCGCAGGTTCTCCCGATCCTTGGGCCATCGCGCGTGTGTACTGGGCTTAAAGATCAAGCTAAGAGCCGGTCTTCACCGCGACGCCAAACAAGCCCACGCGGTCAGCGGACGGGCAGATAACCGTCTGGTAGTCCGGATGGTCGCGTGCGAACGTGGCAAAACCGTCGTGTGTGCTGATGTCATCGATCAGCATGATCCCGCCCGGTCGCATCACCGCCGCCACACGGTCCATCTCGAACCTAGTGTTCTTCGCGGTATGCAGGCTGTCGTGAATGAAGACCTCGACGTGGCCCACCTCGCGTACCACCTGCGGGAGCCGCTGCCTGCTCGAGCCCTCGACATAGGTCCACCGCGGCCGGCAGGTGTCGGTCACCGCGGCGCCGGTCTGCGCATGCAGGCTGCGGTCAAAGGGATGCGGGAGATCAATGCTCCAGAGATGCCCGTGGTCGTTCTCATTCAGCGCCTCGAGCACAATCCGGCTCGTTACACCCCGCGCGACGCCGGTCTCCACTACGACAGACGGTTTCACGTGGCGCACCGCACACCACACCGCGCAGGCGAGAGACGCGTCCGAGTCGCTGTAACCGCCGTAGGTGTGGCGGCCGACAGCGAGGCCGCGGTCGGCCAGCCTGACCCCGATGCCGGAAACAAGCCCTTCCGCCCGTCCGCATTCTTGGCACGGCCAGGATGCGCCGAGCAGGTGGTGCAGGTGTTGGTTCCACGACTCCTGGGCCGGGAAGGCACGGTCACGCCATACCTGCATCCGGACGTGGCCAGGCAGCGCGCGAAGGACTCCCACTGGGTCGGCGCGGAATGCGCGGACGAGGCTGCGGGCCATCTGCCAACGACGCCGCCTTCGGGAGGTCGAAAGCATGCCAGCAACCTAATCTAGCGCGTTCAACGTCATTTGGTCCGTTACCCCGGAAACCATGATACTGAGCCAGTCCTCGCCACGATTCGAGTTTGAGAACGGCCGGCGCGGTAGCACGCCAGCCGGGGCGCGCTGGGCCGGGGTTGACGGTGGACGTAGCTGAGGCGGTCGCCGCGCGTCCGAGTAGAATTCGGGTCGCTATGGAAACGAGCAGCGGTCCTGCCGGGCAGAGCGGTCCGGCCGGGCAGAGCGGTCCTGCCGGGCGCAGCGGTCCGGCCGGGGGGAGCGGTCCGGCGGAGCGGCACGGTCCTGCCGATCCTCCGGCGGCGCTGGCGGAACGGCTCTTTCGCGATGCGGCCGGAGCGCTTGAGCTGTACACCGTGTACCTGGGTGAGCGGCTCGGCCTGTACCGGGCGCTGAACGAGGGTGGTCCCGCCACGTCTTCTGAGCTTGCCGACCGGACCGGCACCGCCGAGCGGTATATCAGGGAGTGGCTGGAGCACCACGCGGCCAGCGGGTTGCTCGAGGTCGACGCCCCAGCATCTGACCCGCTTGCCCGCCGTTACCGGTTGCCGTCGGCGCATGCGGCTGTGCTGGCTGACCCGGACGACGTCCGCTATGAGGCGTACAAGGGTGTCGACATCGTCCGGGCAGGCCGTCTGTTGCCGGAGCTTGTTGAGGCGTTCCGCAGGGGAGACGCGCCTCCACCGTTGCCCTGGGCGCCGGAAGGCAGAGCGGACGACAACCGTGCGGTCTTCCTCAACCTGTTGGGACGACGGTGGCTGCCCGCCGTCCTGGACGTGGACAGGCGACTTCGCGCCGAACCCCCGGCCCGGGTTGCTGACCTGGCATGCGGCGCCGGCTGGTCGAGCATTGCCATGGCCAGGGCGTACTCTTTGGTCACCGTAGATGGCTTCGACCTCGACCCTGATGTCATTGCCGCAGCTCACCACAATGCGGCACAGGCAGGCGTGGCCAACCGGGTGACGTTCACGGTCGCCGATGCCGCCAGCCCGGGCGTCTCCGGCCGGTATGAGCTCGTGACGATCTTCGAAGGACTCCACGACATGTCCCGCCCGGTGGACGCGCTGCGGGCTGCGCGCAGGATGCTCCGGGATTCAGGTTCGGTGGTCATAGCTGACGAGCTGGTGGAGGACGAGTTCAAAGCCCCTGCCTCAGACCTCGAGCGATACCACTACGGCTGGAGCGTGGTGTGGTGCCTGCCCGGCGTCATGGGCGACCCGCTCACGGCCGCGACGGGGGCCGTGATGCGGCCCGCGAAATTGCGCAGCTACGCCGAGGAGGCCGGTTTCCGCACCACCGAAGTCCTCCCAATCGAGACCGCATCCTGGCGCTTCTACCGGCTGACCCCGTGACGCCACTCGGGTGACATGGATGCAGTGACCCCCATATTGATCCCGAACGGCTGCCGCAGCACGCACCGAATCCTTTAAGCAGGCCCTTAGCTTAGGGCCTGCTTGAGAACCCCGATCCGGTCTTGGGCACCCTCGCCCGTTACGGGCGGCGGTGACACGCCGTGAGATCAGTTATGAGCCATTCGCCGCAGCGGGAACCAGGCGGATTACTGGGAGCATGCGGTCCGTTTTTGCCTGGTACTTCGCGTACCGGGGCTGGGCGCTGATGATCCGCTGCCAGCACTCTTCCCGGCGTGTGCCGTCAAGCTGTTCCGGCGCCACCCGGAGCTTGCGGCGCGGAAGCTCTATCCATACGTGGTCGGGGTGCGCCGCCATGTTGAGGTACCAGGCCGGGTTGTGGGCCGAGCCGGCAGCCGATGCGACGATCAGCCATGCCTCATCGCCGTCGGGGAACCAGGCCACCGGCGTTTCGCGGGGCAGCCCCGTCTTCCGCCCAATGGTGGTGAGGAAGAGTACTTCCATTCCCATGAACCGCTAACCCTTGCGGCGGTGCTGGCTGCTCATCCAGCGCCCTACCCATCTGCTGACCGGGCCAGACGACCTCGGTGCGCGGGCACCTCGGGTACCGGCCGGGGTGTCAAGGCTCATGATTGGTCTCCCATCCTGGACCGGCACAGCGGCACTGCTGGCCGCCCGATCGGCCTATTCGAGGGTCCTCCGGAACACCCTGGCTGGGCACCTCGACGAGCATGATCATGAAACCCTCGGCGCGATCACCGGCAAACTCCTCGGCCAGCTGGCAGCCGAGCATGGACTCCACTGCCTGCCAGCGACACGCTGACCAGCAGCCACCCGCTCGGCGGCCAGGCTCTGGGTCGTTGCCGCGCCAACCCAGCCAGATCGCCATGCCGGGCGTGCCGGTTGCCATGCTTCCCTGCCTGAAACGCCACACCCAGCGCGCATCACCCGCCGAGAATCAATAAGGAATCACTCGTCTTGAGGACCGAAGGCAACGGGAGACCCGCACTTGCCCAAGCGCCAGCACGCGGCATCCGCCTCGGTTGGACATCGCTTCGCTTGGGGCGGTCACGCCACCCGCCTCCAGTGAAGCTCGTCCGCCTTCCAGCGGGCCAGGGTCTTGTTCCTGCTGATTAACTTGACTTCCCGTAGATTCCGGCCATGGTCGTGCATGGCCTGCTCAGCCTCGAGCAGCCCGTTGATCGCGGACGGCTGCGGGATTTCCCGCTTGGCGCCGGACTGCTCGATCAGCACCAGATTGGCCGGACGGGGAGCTCGCCCCGCGTCGCTACGATCGCTCATAGCCCTTAGACCTCCCAATAGGCCCTGGGCGTTCCCCCCAAAGCCGATGCCATGCAGGCTACGCAAAAAACTCCGTCACGATCGCCTGTGGCTTGTGACACATTGCCTACCGCAACGTACCAGTGCTTGGGCAGACTTCACTTCAGGCGGTGCCCGCGACGGGATCATTGGGGAGAGGCCATGCGAGGCGAAGCGGATGCCAGAAATGATCTCCGCCAACCGGAGATCATGGAGCTGGCGTCGGTTCCTGGGTTCGTGGTGTTCGACCTTCCCGGCGCTCCCTTGTCCGCTGGGGGAACGCGCTTGGCGCCGGACGTCACAAGGACCGAGGTGGCTTTACTCGCCCGGGCCATGACTTACAAGTTCGCGGCGCTCGGCGAGCGGGTCGGCGGCGCCAAGGCAGGCGTCGTCGGCGACCCGGCTGACCGCGTCGCCAGTGCCGAACGGATGGCCCTCTTCTGCGCCGAGATCCGTCCGCTGGTCGACGCCGGACGGTTCCTCACCGGGCCGGACATGGGTACGTCCGAGGAGGACTTCGCGCCCCTGCGCGTGGGGCGCGCGGCGCCGGCGGCCATTCGCGCCGTCGTCGGCGGCGTGCCGTTCGAGGATGTCCTCACCGGATATGGCGTGGTGGTGGCCGCGGAGATGGCCCTGCGGGTCGGCCGGGTCGGCCCAGTCGGCCCAGTCGGCCCAGTCGGCCCAGTCGGCCCGGTCAGCCCAGTCGGCCCAGTCGGCCGGGTCGGCCGGGTCGACGGCTGGGAAGGCCGGTCGGCTGCCATCGAGGGGTTCGGCAAAGTGGGCGGTGGCGTGGCGCGTGAGGTTGCCAACCGGGGCGGCCATGTTGTTGCCGTCTCTACGGTGGTCGGCTGTCTTGCGGACTCGTCAGGGCTCGAGGTTGAGCGGCTGCTTGCGCTGCGCGGCATTCACGGCGACAGGTGCGTGGTTCACTATGGCCTGCCGGTCAGGCCGCCGGATCGGCTTTTCACGGCGGTGGATGCCGAGGTCATTGTCCCCGGAACTCGGCCGGGGGTAATCAGCCGTCGCCTCGCGGAGGCGCTTCCGCGCGCCGTCCAGGTTGTCGCTCCCGCCGCCAACGCCCCCTACACGGCGGCAGGAGCCGATGTCCTGCGCCGCCGTGGCATCATTGCGCTCCCCGACTTCGTGTGCAACGCGGGCGCGGTGATCGGGTACCGGTCGGCGCGTGACGCTACGCCCGAACGGGTCCTCGCCGATGTCGAGGACAGGATCGGCGAACTCGTACGTGCAGCGCTTGGCCACCCGAGCGGCCCGCTCACGGGTGCGTGTGAGCGGGCGGCAGAGTTCCTGCGTGGCTGGTGGGGCGATCCGCCCGGCCCGCCATTCGCGGCTCCGGGCTGACACTCTGCAAAAACGAACGGTAAACCCGCAGGCCAGCGCAGCGAACCGGGGTTCTCAAGCAGGTTCTTAGTTGTGGGCGGCCGGGGGTGCGGACGAGTGCGGGTGATGGGGGTTGAAGCGACTGGGTGGCCGGGAGCCTGACACCGCAGTCAGCAATAGGTCCCAGAGTTGGTCGCTGACCCGCTCGCCGGTCAGGTCCTGAGTCAACGCGAGATTCACCGCGGTCGCTGAGGGGATGTCGAGTTGGGACCTGGCGGCGAGCCGCACAGCGGCGGCGGTGTTGGTCACTCCCTCAACGGTGCTCCCGATCGTGCGGATCGCGCTGGGCACCGTGGCGCCCAGGCCGAGCAGCCGCCCGAAGCGGCCGTTGCGGCCGTGCTGGCAGGTGACGTAGAGGTCTCCTGCTCCGGCGAGCCCGAGTACAGTCGCCGGCCGGCCGCCCTGGACCTCGGCCAGCGCGAGCATGTCGAGCATGCCGCGGGCGAACACCGCGGCGCGGGCGTTTCCGAAACTGGCGACAAGCGCACTCTCACCCAGCCGGTCGGACAGGCCCTCGGCGATGCCGACGGCGACGGCCACCACGTTCTTGAACGCGGCCGCGGTCTCGGCGCCGGCGACATCGCTGGTGGTGAACACCGCGGTGGCAGGCGAGGCGAGCACGGAAGCCGCGCACCGGCGGGCTTGCTGGTCCCGGGAAGCGCAGAGCAGGCCGGTCGGGGAGCCGGCGAGGATCTCGGCGGCGAGTGCGGGCCCGGCCAGGGAGACCATCGGCACGTCCCCGAGCGCCGTCGCGGCCACCTGGCTCGGGGTCTGCAGCGTGTCCTCCGCCCAGCCCTTGGTGGCGAGCACCCAGACCCCACCGGGCGCGCCGATACGCGCGGCCTGCGACAGCACCCGCGGCAGCCCGGCGCTCGACACGGCGACGAATACCACATCAGCGCCCGGCAGCACCTCGGCCCATTCCCCGGCCGGGACGCACTCAACATAGTGGTGAAACGGCATCCGCAGCGTCGGGTGCGGTAGCCCTCGCCGCCACAGGTCAACAACCGCCTCGTCCCGGTCGGTCGCCAGCAAGACGCTGCTCGCGCCGTTGCGGGCAGTGTGCACCGCCAGCGCGGTACCCATCGCGCCCGCGCCAATTACCGCAATCCGCTTGACATCTCCCACGCCAGCAATGATCCATCACCCAGCCAGCCGCGCCAGGGACCGAAGGACCTGCGTCGCCCCGCCGTAGGACCTGGCCCGCCACACTGCCGCGACCCGACCCATGCGGCGGGCACAGGGGATCGGGACCTTGGTCCCGGTCGTGACGGGCATCACGGCCCGCCACTCGGCCCCGTTGTGACGGGCGTTGTTTCTCTGCCGGGCCGCGAGGTTGCCATGTCAGGCTGCAGGTAGGCCTCAAGATCCCTGCGACGGCACGGTCGAGTCCGATGGATTCGTCCGCATCAAGGAACGGTGAGATGATGTTGACCCGCGATGACCTGGATGCCCTTGGCACCGACCTGCTCGTCGCCGACGATGCGGCCGACCCGCTGAGGCTCGCGGCTGTCGCATGGCGGCTGTACAGCGAGGCGGGGATCGAACACGCCGAAATTGAGCGGCTGCACGCTGCGTTGCGGTCGATAGGCGTCGTGATCGACCGCCTGGCTGTGTCACCGCGACCGCCTCGCCTGCGGGACCTTCCCCAGCCAGTGCTAGAGCACCCAGCCAGCTAGCTGCGGGCGAAGCGTTCCCGCTGCTCCGCAGTGAGATGTTGATCGCGAAAGAAGATGACCCCATGGTCGTTCCATGCCTGCCGGATCGCCTCGTAGGCGGCGTCTGGGTAATCGCGGGACAGATCCAGGCCGTGGATCTCCGCACCGATCATCCCGCCAACCAGCCGCACCTCCAGCAGGCCGGCACCCATCGCGTCATCTCCCTTCGCCACAGCAGCGGTTTCTGGTTCCCCCGACCCAGCACGCATTACCCCAGCGGGCGTGGCACGGATTTCTCCCTTGATATCGCTCGCCTGGGCGTCAGGCAATGGCGGCTGTACCGTCGGGATGTTGGACTGCACGGCCGGTCACAGGTGCGGGCTCAGGTTTGCTTGCCGGGCGCTGTGGCGTGACGCTGCCGGGAAGGTCAGCAGAGCGGCGCAAAGAGGGCGGGAATGGCAACCACGGGTGTGGCCGTCGTAACGGGGGCAGGATCCGGGCTCGGCCGGTGTATCGCCAGAGCCTTGCTCGAGGCCGGGTGGCGAGTGGCGGTGGCCGGCCGCCGCGAGCAGGCGCTTCGTGAGACGGTGGTCTCGGCGACGTCGCCCGTGGAGTCCGCGTTGACTGTCCCGGCCGATGTCACTGTGCCTGAGTCCGTTGCGGAATTGTTCGAGGCAGTTCACCGACGCTGGGGACGGGTCGACCTGCTCGTCAACAACGCGGGAGTGTTTGGCCCGGCGGGTGCGGTAGATGAGATCTCCTGGTTTGACTGGCGGCAGATGGTGGACACCAACCTCACCGGTGCTTTCCTGTGTGCGCACCATGCGGTGCGGCTGATGAAAGCCCAAGCGCCCCGCGGCGGGCGGATCATCAACAATGGCTCGATATCCGCGCACAGCCCGCGGCCGAAAAGCGTCGGCTACACCGCCACCAAACACGCGATCACCGGGCTTACGAAGTCCATCGCCCTTGACGGCCGGGAGTTTGGCATAGCCTGCGGCCAGATCGACATCGGTAACGCGGCCACCGAGATGACCCAGGTCATTAGCCAGGGTGTGCTGCAGGCGGACGGTTCTGTGGCCGCCGAGGCGACCTTCGATCCCGAGCACGTCGCCGCTGCTGTGCTCTACATGGCGGCCCTGCCCCTGGACGCCAACGTGCAGTTCCTTACCATCACAGCCACGAAGATGCCTTTCATCGGCAGAGGATGACGGGCCAGGGATGTTCGGCGGGGTTTGAATCGGGAGGGTGCTCGGCGAGGGATGAGACGTCGACAACGGCTGTGATCCCTTACGCCGGAGACTTTTCAGCGCCATCCGCTGAGAACTCTCCGATGCAAGGGATCATGCTCTTGATGCACGCGGTTAAGCCTGGCCGGACGCGGACCGGAGGTTAGATGCCTCCGGTGATGGTCGCGGGGCCGGCGCTCTTGCGGGCCGTTCCCGCGCCGGCGACCTCGTTCCCGCTGGAAGCGACAACCAGCCTGCTCGCCCCGCTGCTGGAGCTGCTGGAGCTGCTGGAACCGCTGAAGAAAAACCCGACGTCGTCGGGCCGGACACTGAGGATGATGTTGCCGGTGACGGACAGGTATCCGCCCCCGCGGTTGGCCCCGCCCACCTTCGCGGCGGATACATATATATGTTTGGCGCCCGCCGTCTCGCCACGGTTGTTGAGGACTTTGTTGCCGAAGATCGTCGATGCCCCTCCGCTCTGCACGGTCAGCGCGATGCCGTACCAGGTCCCCGAGTCCTGGCGGTCGCCAAAGTCCTCGATGTAGTTGCCGGAGATCGTCGTTCCGTAGAGCCGCATGGCGACGATGCCGTCCTGGCCGTCCTTGTACAGGTGGTTGCCCGAGATGTCCCAGCCCGCCGCATTGTCGAGGTGAATCGCATCGTTAGCGGACGAGCCGATCTGATTGCCCGTGAGGAAACCGTCGGTGACGGCGTTTCCGCTGTCGTGTACCTCGAACCCATACCTGCCGCTGGCCGTGATGAAGTTGTCGTCGAAGCGGCTGTTCACGCTGGTGTTCTTGATCGCCGTGCCGTTCGCGGTGGTGTTGGTGTCCACGATTCCGGACCCGCCGCAGCCGGTCACGTCCACCCGCCGCACGTCCGCGTGCCAGTTCATGACGACGATTCCGTTCGTTCCGCCCGAACCGTCGCACGCCACCGTCAGATCTCGGATGGCGAGCGGATCGCCCGTGGTCGACGAGTTGGCCGCGTACGCTTGCGAAGCCAGCACGTAGCTCATCCGCCCATCCTGTTTGAGCACAGTGCCCGCAGCGTTCCCGCCCGTGTAGGTCCGGTTCGCCAGTAATGCGATCCCGCGGGTGAGAAGGCAGGTCCCGGCCTGGATTTCAATGACCGCACCGGCCGGGCTCGCGTCGATCGCTTGCTGCAGCGTCGCCGCGTCCTGTGAGGCATCCGCACAGCTGACCCGGACGACACGCGGCCCGCCGCGCGCATTGGCCGGCGCCGATGAACAGCTTGACGTCACGGCGGCCCAGCTGGCGGTGATCAATACGACCATCGTGACCGTTTTGGCTCTCACCTCGTGACTCCGCTGCTTTGCGTAAATTTTGGTCACGAATATTCGGGGACGAATATTCGGCGGTTCAGAATTGTATCTCGTGGGTAGCGGTTCATGAGTCGTGGCTCATGGGTCGTGAGTCATCGATCGGGGGTTGGAGCTTGTGGTGGGTCGGGGGTTGGAGCTTGTGGTGGGTCGTGGTTCGTCGGCTCGTGGCTCGTCGCTTGTGGGTCGTCGGGTCGTGGGTCGTCGGTTCGTGGCTCGTGGGTCGCGGCTTGTGGCTCGTGGCTCGTGGCTGGTTCCTCCTGGCTCGTGCTCAGGACGGTACCCAGCGGCAGCCTACTGCGCGGTCGGGGCGGCGCCCGAAGCCGCCCGCCCTGCGACCGCCAAGGCCATCGCCATGATCGTGAGCTGGGGGTTCACCTCGGGGCAGGTAGGAAGCACCGACGCGTCAGCGATCCAGACCCCGTCGGCGCCGCGCAGCCGGCCTGCCTGATCCACGGGACACTGCTGCGGATCGGCGCCCATCCGCGCCGAACCGGTCGGATGGAAGGCGGCGACGTGCAGGGCAGTCAGCGGAGCACTGGCGACGATCCCGGCCAGGTCGCCAACGTTACGCGCCGGCGGCCGGCCGGGCAGCCCGCTCAGCACCTCACGGGCTCCCGCGGCGAACAGCACCCGGCCCATGGCGACGATGGCCGTGCGCAGCCGGGCGCCGTCTTGATCAGCGACCTGGTACCGCACGACGCAGCGGCGGCGCCCGTGTACCGCCCCTGATGGCGCGTCACCGATCATCGCGCCGAGAAAGGCCAGCCGGTCCGTACGGTCAAGCTCATGGCGCAGCGCACGGCCGACTCCGGGGAGCACGAACGAGTTCATGCCGGGCGGGCTCGCCGTGGCCTCGATTAGGATGCCCTGGTCGTGCAGCTCCTCGATGCCAACGCTCTGTAGCACCCCTGACCAGGACACCACCGGCTCACGAAACCGGCCCGCCACACTAACGGCGGGATGGATAGCGAGGCCGCAGCCGATGCCAGGATGCCCGGCGAGGCCGCTGCGCCGCAGCAGCAGCGGCGTCTGCAGGGCGCCCGCGGCCACTACCACGGTCGGAGCGAGGATCTCCAGCGCCGATCCGTCGGGCCGGAGCGCTCGCACACCGGCCGCGCGACGGCGGCCGCCAAGCCACGGCTCGGTAAGCACGCGCTGCGCCCAGCCGTGCGTCACAATCCGTGCGCCGGCCTCGCATGCCTGCGGCAGGGCGCTGCGGTGCACGCCGTTTTTGGCGCCCCGAGGGCATCCGACGGCGCACTGGCAGCAGCCCCCGCAACCAGGCGCGTTGCGCTGCAGCGGCGCCGCGCGCCAGCCGAGTTCGCGGGCGCCGGCCAGCGCTATCAGTCCGTTGCGGCCGAGGATGTCGAGCGGGGCCTGGGCGACCCGCAGTGTCCGCTCGACGTCGTCAAGCAGCGCGCCGAAGCCGTCCATATCTATCCCGAACGGCTGCCGCCAGCGTGTCACGACCCGATCAGGTGGCCGGTAGCACGTGCCGGAGTTCACCAGGGTGGTGCCGCCCACGCCGCACCCTGTTACCAGCAGCACGGGCGGTCGGCCAACCGCGATGGTGATCCCGCGGTTCCCGTGGGGGCCGGCGCCGCGGTCGTCGGCGTACAGGTCGAGGAAGCGGTCGAGCGGCGCCCGGTGGCGGAACTCGGCCGTGGTGTAGCGACGCCCTGCCTCGACGATGACGACTCGCGCTCCTGATCGAGCCAGCGTGCGGGCCGCCATTGCGCCGCCCGCGCCCGAGCCGATGACAACCGCGTCAGCGGTGGTAGAGGACGGCCAGTCCCGGGCGTTCGTGCAGTCAAGCGGCGGGTCAGGGCGCACGCGGCCGGCCCGGTGAGCAGGTGCCACCTGCGTGCCTGGCGCGGCGCGCGTGAGCCGTTCGGAACCTGCTGCGAGCAGCATCGGAATCTTGAGCACCTCGAGCAACTGGCCCCCGCCACGTGCGGCCACCGTGCCGCATACCCAGTCGCGTTCGGCCGGGGCGAGAGCGGCAAGCGGCCTGCCTGCCAGCAGCCGGGCGGCCATATCGAGGACCCCGGCGCCGGCGCGTACCGCGGCGCCGGCCGGTTCGCCGAGCCGGGCCGCCACTTCACCCGCACGCGCCCCGACCCGCTCCGCCTCCGTCGGGTCCTCGATGGCCAGCAGTGCCGCCGCGGCGGCGGCCAGCCGCCGGTCACTCACGCGAGCCGACCTCCGCGTGCGCCGTGCCGGCGAGCCGCCACTGCCGCTGCCCCTGCCAGCCCCCGGTGGTGCGGCGCTGCAGGGTGATGACGGCGTCGGCGCGCTCGCTGTTCCTGCAGATGGCGGTGGACCCGTCCGGGTCGGTGTAACCGACCGCCACAGTTCGCTCGGGTGGCTGAGTGACCTGGATGCGGATCCTGTGATGGCCCGCCATGCCGAGCACTGTCCAGGTCGGCAAACCGATCTTGGCGACGAAACGAGCCGAGTGCAGCATCGGGTCCCCGCGCGGCCAGTCTCTGCCGCCAACGCGCAGCCGGACAGCGGGGAGGGGTGGCATCCCGCGGAGGCCCGGACGGGTGGAGGTGGCCGCCACCACCTCACAGACGTCACCACCGCCGAGGTCGGCATGCAGCCAGGACCACTGCTTCGGGTTTCCGTGCCCGTAGACGCGAGCGGTCGCGCCGCGGGCCGCTTCCAGGGTGAGGACGTGGTCGCCGTAGCGAACCGCGCCGCGGAAAAGAGCCGACGGCACAGGTACGATCTGCGCCCCGGGCAAAGCCTCCCGTTCCCACGCCCATCGCGGGAAGGTGAAGAGCGGGACGCCGTCGGGGTCGGCGGTCAGCTCCCAGCTGATGTGCGTTTCCCCCGTTCGCTCTGCCAGCAGTGGCTGACCGCCTGGTGCCTGACCGCCTGGTACCTGACCGCCTGGTGCCTGACCGCCGTCCGCGCCGGTGCGGGCATCGGCGCTGCCGCGCAGGGTGTTGGCGGTCATTATGACGTCGCCGCCGCTGGTGAACACCGCCCCGCCGTCCGGCGCGCGCCACTGGTGTGGACCGAACCTGGCCAGGACAGGCGCGCGGTCCGGCGGAAAGACCGCGGCCCAGCCGTGTGTGTACGGCTTTCCGTCGCCCGTGGGCGCGACGAGTTCGTGGTGGAGCCAGATGCCGGTCCCGGTCGCGGGGTCGGTGAGCGTTGTGTACCAGACCTCGAGGCGGCCGGGCTGACCGCGCCAGCGCGACGCAAGGTACGCGCGTGCGGGCGGCGCAGGTGCTGGGACCTTGCCCGGTACCGCACCTGGCGGGAGAGCCGTACGGCGGACGCGGAAGCTCGCGAGCATCGGGCCGAGCGAGCGCAGCACGTCGAAGCCGAGCTGCGCCTCACCGGTTATGTCATCGCTGCGGTCGGTGATCGTCACGGGAAGCGTGGTCATCGACCGCAGCAGCCGGGCGAAGCTCACCGACTTCCAGCCGTCCAGGCGCATCCTGCGCCCGTCGCTGGTGACGAAATCGATCGTGTAGCGGATTCGCCGCGCGGTGACGGGAGCGATGCGCATGGTGCCGCTGGCTCTTGGGTCATCTGCCCAGCCAGCGACCCTGACACGGCCGGTCACCGCCGCCTGAACGTCACCCCGGGGCCGCAGCAGCCCTGGCACGCTGGCGGCCAGGTCCAGCAGGATCTCGCGGGACTGCTCTTCGCCGGCCAGCCGCGCCTGACCGGTCATAGTCTCATGGAACGTTGTGTGCATGCCGTGCACCTCCACGCGAGCGTGGGCCTTCCCCAGCAGAGGGGTGCGTCACCTTAGTTGACACTGCGACCACCTATGTCAACGATGGAGCCAGTCCAGTCCATTGTGTATCGGAGCCGTACCGAAGCTGTATCGGAGCCCCCGTTGCCAGACAGTTCTGCAACCGCCGCCGTCTCGGCGGACGAGCTGTTCATCTCGATCATCATCGGTGGCGAGGGCCCGGATCCCTACCACGCCTACCATCGTCTTCGTGCCGTGGCGCCGGTCCTGCGCACCGAGGGCGGCGCGCTCGTGCTGACCCGCTACGCGGACTGCGATGCCGCGCTGCGCCACCGCAGCCTGGGAAAGGCGCGAGAGCCGCTGGCGGCCCGCGTCGCGGGCGGCCTGCGGGATGAGGACACCCGCCGGGCGCTGGCCTGGATGCGCCGGTCCATGCTGTTCAGCAATCCGCCTGACCACACGAGGTTGCGGCGCCTGGTCAGCTCCGCGTTTACCGCCCGGCACGTGGATGAACTGCAGCAAGCGATCAGCGGCCGCGCGGACCAGCTGCTGGACGGCCTCGCCGGGAAGCCGGGCGCTGACTTCATGTCGGCCGTCGCACTGCCGCTCCCCGTCAACGTGATCGCCGATCTGCTCGGCGTGCCGGACGAGGACAGGGAGAGCTTCACCCCTCTCATCCACGATGTCACCGCGCTGCTCGAGCCGTTGGTCAGCGACGAGGCGCTCGCCCGCGCGGTCGCCGCGCAAGCCGAGCTGTCCCGTTACTTTGGCGGCCTGCTGGCCGGCAAGCGCCGCACGCCCGCCGCCGACCTGCTTAGCCGGCTCGCCGCCAGCCGTGCCGATGACAAGCTGGACGACGAAGAGATGATCGCTGCTGCGATATTGCTCTTCGGGGCCGGCTTCGAGACAACGACCAACCTTCTCGGCAACGGGCTGCGTGCGCTGCTCGAGAACCCGGCCGAGCTGCGGCGGCTACGGGAGCGGCCCGAGCTGATGCCTGCTGCGGTCGAGGAGATGCTGCGCTTCGATTCACCCATCCAGCTGGACGGACGCACGGTTCTCGAGCCTGCCGCGGTCGCCGGGGCGGAGCTGCCGGCCGGCCAGCTCGTGGTGATGCTGCTCGGCGCCGCCAATCGAGACCCCAACCGTTTCACCGAACCTGACCGGTTCGATGTGGGCAGAGACGAGGGCCCGCACCTCGCCTTTGCCTCCGGCATCCACTTCTGCCTCGGCGCTCACCTCGCCCGCCTGGAGGCGGCGGTGGTGTTCACGCGGCTGCTCGCTGGCTTCGCGTCGATCGAACTCGCTGGTGACCCAGAGCCCCGTCCGGGGCTCAACCCCCGCGGCCTGGCCCGCCTGCCGGTGACGCTGGGCTGATCTGCGGTGCCAATGCCGCGGTGGGCAACGGGCTGTTGGCACTCCCTAGCAGATGCGCAACGAGCCGTTGCCCCCATGGAAGGTGCGCGAGGGCCGTTGCCCCCCGCGTCACGTTGTGGACCTTGGCACCGACCTCACGCCGAGCGCGGCCGCGCCGTACGGCGAGCGCGGCCCCGCCGTACGGCGAGCGCGGTCCCGCCGTACGGCTCCTCGAGCCAGCCGCTTGTTAGCGATCACATTCTTCCCCAAACTCTTGACACCCGCAGATGTGAGCGCAAACATTTTCCGAGTAGCGCCCCGGTTGTCCGCACAACAACCCCGCTGAGAATGCCTCCTGCTCTTGGACCGTCGGATCGAGGGCTGGTGATGGTGAACGGTGACGACGCCCGTCGTCAAATGATTTTCCACACAGCCTCAGACTCCCCAGCCGTACGGCGCATCAGTATCGCGACCCACAAGCAGGAGGAGGAACGAGTCATGTCACGACTACGCCGATCGATCCCCCACCTCAGAGCGCGCACGCGCGCCATGCCGTTAGCGCTTGCATTAGCGCTGGTGGCCGCAGCTTTGGCCACCGTCCCACTTAGCGCTTCGACGGCAGTCGCCGCAGACCCACAGACTCTGACGGTCGACACTCTTCACCCCGGCCACGGGGTCAGCCCGTCACTGAGCGGAGCGTTCTTCGAGGAGATCAGCTACGGTTGTGTGGGCGGTCTGTATGCCGAGCTGATCCGCAACCGTGCGTTCATGGACCCCGCGACGCCGGCCCGCTGGCTGACAGCGGATGAAATCGGCCGGGTCGCGGGCCAGTTCGGCACCGCCGTGCAGCTGAACGGAACGAGCCAGAACCAGTACGTGGCGCTTCCGCAAGGGATCGTCAGCGGGCTGACCGACTTCACCATCGCGGCATGGGTGAACCGCGACCAGCACCTGGTCGCGTGTGTTCGACTTCGGCAACGGTCCGGACGTCAACATGTTCCTGACCGTCAGCGCGGGCACCACTCCGCGGTTCGCGATCACGGCGAACGGAAACGGCAACGAGCAGCGCCTGAACGCGCCCTCGCCATTGTCGACCAATCAGTGGACGCACCTCGCGGTCACCCTGTCGGGAACCACGGGGACGCTGTACGTGAACGGCACGCCGGTCGCGACGAACACCAACATGACGCTGAACCCGTCGAGCCTGGGGTCAACCACCCAGAACTGGATCGGCAAATCGCAGTACTCCGCTGATCCCTTCCTGAACGCGTCGGTCGATGAATTCCAGATTTACAACCGGGGGTTGAGCGCGGCGGAGGTCCAATCGCTGACCAGCTCCGCCGGCGGATCGCCAGGTGGCGGGAATGTGGCCTGGTACCGGTTCGACGAGGCGAGCGGGGCGACCGCGGTCGACTCATCGGGCAGCGGGCACGATGGGACGATCGTCCTCGCCGACACCTACTGGGCACCGGTGGCCGACGGTGGCGGGTCGGTGACCGCGACCCTGGACTCCGCCAACCCGCTGAACAGCCAGCTCACCCGATCCCTGAAGCTCCAGGTGAACTCGGCGGGCGCGGGGCAGCGGGTCGGCATGTCCAACGAGGGGTATTTTGGCCTTCCAGTCACGCCGGGGGAGTCCTACACGGCGTCGTTCTTCGCCAAGGCCAGCAACGGCTTCACCGGGCCGCTCACGTTCAGCCTGGAGAACACCGGCGGTACGCAAGCCTTCGCCACCACCACAGTGAGTGGGCTGACCTCGGACTGGCAGCAGTTCACCGCCATGTTGACGGTAGCGGCAGGAACCCCGCCGACGACCGGCCGGTTCGTCATCGGTATCGACAATCGCAGTGCCAGCCCCGCTTTGGTGCCGGACGGGACGTCGCTGTGGCTCCAGATGGTGTCGCTGTTCCCGCCCACCTACCAGAGCGAGCCGAACGGGCTGCGGCCGGACCTGGTGGACAAGCTGAAGGCGATGCACCCGACGTTCCTCCGCTTCCCGGGCGGCAACTACGTGGAGGGGAACTACCGGCCGCAGGATCCCGACCCACGCGCGAGCCGGTTCGACTGGAAGAAGACGATCGGGCCGGTCTGGGAAACGGCCGGGCCACCTCAACGCCGCCTGGAACTACTGGTCGGACGACGGGCTGGGTCTCCTGGAATACCTGCGGCTCTGCGAGGACTTTGACGTAACCCCGGTGATCGGCATCTACGCCGGGCTCAGCATCGGCGGTGGCGCGGGTAACCCGCAGATCGTGCGCCAGGACCAGCTCGGGCCTTACATCCAGGACGCGCTGGACGAGATCGAGTACGCGATCGGCCCGGTCACCTCCACCTGGGGCGCCAAGCGGGCGGCCGACGGGCACCCCGCGCCGTTCACCACGCCCTACATCGAGATCGGCAATGAGGACAACCTGAACAACGGCTCGGCCAGCTACTTCGCGTACCGGTACCCGATGTTCTACGACGCGATCAAGGCTCACTACCCACAGGTGACCACGATCGCCACGACCTGCCCGACCGGCGGTTGCGCTCAGATGAGCCGGCCGGTCGAGGTCATCGACGAGCACTACTACAGCTCATCGGCGTTCTTCCAAAGCCAGGCCACCCGCTACGACACATACAGCCGTAACGGGCCGAAGGTGTTCGTCGGCGAGTACGCGGGCCGGACTGGTGCGACCAATCTGCCGACCGGTTTCCTCGGGAACTCGATCGGCGAGGCGGCGTTCATGACCGGGATGGAACGTAACTCCGACATCGTCACCATGAACTCCTACGCCCCCCTGCTCGCCTACGTCGGCCACCAGCAGTGGAGCCCTGACCTGATCGGCTTCGACCAGCAGGGGAGCTTCGGTTCGACCTCTTACTACGTACAGCGCATGTTCGCCGCGAACGTGGGCGACAAGGTACTGCCTGCCAGCTCGGATGGCACTGGATTGTTCTACTCCGCCACCATCGACAGCGCGACTGGCAATGTCTACACCAAGATCGTCAACGCCTCGAACGGCGCCCTGCCCACCAGCCTGAGCTTCACCGGCAGCAACGCCACGCAAGCGAGCATTGAGGTGCTGGGCGATCCGGACCCGAATGCGGGCAACACCCTCGCCGACCCGACCAGGGTTACCCCGCAGAACTCAGTACTGAACGTGTCGGCGGGGAACTTCGCCTATGACGTATCGGCGAACTCCCTCACCGTGGTGACGATCGCCCCGGCTGTTCTCGAGCAGCTGGCCAATCTGAAGGCCTACGTGGCCGGCCTTTCTATCGATGCAGGCATAAAGAACTCCCTCACCACGAAAATCACCCAGGCAATGACCCTCTACAGTGCTGGAAAGAAGGCCCAAGCAGTCAGTGTTCTGAAGTCCTTCATCAACCAGGTCAACGATCTGAGAAGCGAAGGAGTACTTACCGCGGACCAGGCAAGGCGACTCGTCGCGGCCGCAAATACAATTAGCACACACATCGCGTCGTGATGGCATGTAAGTAGTGCCATAAGCGGGTGTCCTCGCGGTCCCTGATCACGGGACGCCCGCACGAACGATCAGTCTCAGCTCATGTCTCCGGCGAAATTATCTGCATTCCCCAGCGCGTTTCAGCAGATAGTCACGAATGTTGTGCAATGTTATGTCGGAGATACGGCGGATCGCCTCGCGGCTGTTATAGGCGATGTGCCGTGTGACGATGGTGTTGGGCAGCGCGGCCCCCCTTCTGCGTCGTCGAGTGGTTCTACCACGTCCAGCCCGGCTGCCGCCAGGTGACGAGTATGGAGCGCCTCGGATAGCGCCTGCGTGTCCACTAGCGAGCCGCGCGCCGTATTGATAAGGATCGCGCCTGTCTTCATCCGTGCGATCCGTTCGTGGTTGATGAAGTGATACGTCCCGGAGACCGCGGGAATGTGAAGCGCCCACGACGTCTGGTCGGCGGCTGATGTCACATCGAGGTCCTCATCCCGAGTTGATCCCGCTCATGGAGCAGGACACGCCGCCGGAGGGATCATGGGGCGGGCTTTCCTGAGGGTGCCAGGGCTTCAAGGATCTCCCAGCCGCGTTCGGCGGCGGCCGCTGGATCGGTGTCGGGTGATCCAATCAGCGGATCCCAGTTGAGATCGTAGAACACCTCGGTCACATCCTGCGTTTCGAGCCAGGAGGTGTCCGCGCGGATCTGCTCGTACGAGCCGGCCAGCCGGACACGGTCACCGCCGGTCATTAGGGCCCCAGCCTGGACGACACCGCGGCAGACGATGCGTACCGACGCTGGGTCCCGCCCGGCTTGCTCGGCGGCCGCACGGACCATGGCCGCCTGCTCGCCGATCTTGTTCAGGTCGGCACGACTGCTGCTCACCCATCCGGCCGCGAGCCGGCCAGCCCGGCGCAGCGCGGCCGGAACCATGCCGCCAAGCAACACCGGCGGGCCGGGCCGCTGCACGGGCTTGGGCGCCATGCGGCTCGGCAGGATCTCGTAGAACTCACCGTGAAACTCGCTGATCTCATCCGCCCACAGCGTGTTCAGTGCCGCGAGGTACTCTTCCGTTCGCGCGCCGCGCCGCGCGGAGTCGCCGCCCGTGGCGACGAACTCGACGGGCGACCAGCCCGTTCCGAGGCCAAGTTCCAGCCTTCCAGCCGAAAGGACGTCGAGCGTAGCGGCCTGCTTGGCCAGGTAGGCAGGCGAGATGAACGGCAGGTTTACCACGGCCGCGCCGAGCCGGATGCGGGACGTCGTCGCCGCGGCGAAGGTCAGCGAGATCATCGGGTCCAGCACGCTGCGGTAGACGGGCGCCACCTCGTCGCCTTCCGCGACAAGCAGGCGCTGGAAGGTCCACAGTGAGTCGTATCCGAGATCCTCCGCGCGGCGGGCGAACTCAGAAAGCGCAGTGGGACGAGCCCACGCACCCGCGACCGGGAGGCCAAATCCGATCCGCATGCGGACACCCTACTGCCCAGCCCGACCCGTGGTTCTGGCGCGGTCCCAGCAGGTGGTCCCGGTCCATGGTCCCGGCGGTCTGGGTCCCGGGTCGTAGGCCGGGCGCGGTCTGGTCCCGGTCCGTGGTCCCGGCGCGTGGTCGCAGCGATGCTCCGGCGGGTACGTGGGAAACCGCGCAGGTAACCTCGGGATGGTTTACAACCCCCGGGCTGGCCCCGGTGGCGCATCGTGGCCCGTGGCCGTGGCTTTGGGGTGGCCTGGGTGGCGCATTGTGGCCTGTGGCCGTGGCCGTGGCTTTGGGGTGGCCGGGGTGGCGCATTGTGGCCCCTAGGGTGGCCTGGGTGGCCCATCGTGGTCCCTATGCGGGCTGTTGCAGAATAACCGCCTACCGGCGGGTAGTGGGGGACTGGCCGCTGGGAGGTGCCATGTGACTAAGCAAGATGGAGCGATCTCCACTCTGAGTCGTCGCCAACCAGCACCAAGTGGAGATCATTTTTGGGCGAATTCGATTTTGCGACAGCCTCTGGAGGGCCACGGTGGGCCATCCAGGCCATTGGGGCAGGGGCTTCGGTGGGCCACCCAGCGTGTTAGTTGATCTCTAAACCCGCCAACGAAGGCGCCGGAGTGAGCTGCGGGCCAGCTTGATCCCTTCCGTCGGAGACTTTTCAGTGCGGACAGCTGAAAAGGCTCCGACGTAGCGGATCATGGACGGCCCGGCTGGCATCAGGGTGAGTACACATTGACGCCGTGGCTTTGGGGTGGCCTGGGTGCCGGGGGCGAAGCTCGGACTCAGCCTTGTCAGGCCAGCCTGGTTAGGGCAATCTTGTTTAGGACGACCTAAGTTAGGTTAGCCTAAATTTACTCGCCGCCACCCGTCACGTCACGTTACGCCACTGGAGCGAGAATGTCTGCAGGCAGCATTGCGCTGCTCGGTGCCATCGCCGGCCTGACCATCTTCCTTGGCCTGCCAATCGGCCGCTTGCGCAGTCCCATTCCCAAGGTTAAGGCGCTGCTCAACGCGACCGCGATCGGCATTCTCATCTTCCTGCTCTGGGACGTGCTCGACCACGCGTGGGAACGAGCCGATGCCGCTCTCGGCAGCCACAACTACGCGGTCGCGTTCCGCGATGGCGGCGTGATGCTTGGCTGCTTTGGCATCGGCCTGCTTGGCCTGGTCTACTTCGACCGGTGGGTAGCGCGAAGGGGGCGGCGGGCCCGCTTGGCCCGCCCTGAGGGACCTGGAGCCGCGGTAATGGTCCGGGCACCCGAGACAAGACTGCTCGGGTCGCATGCTGCTGAGCTGTCACTTCTTATCGCGGTCGGCATCGGCCTGCACAACTTCGGCGAAGGACTGGCCATCGGCAACTCGGCCGCAGCGGGTGAGCTAAGCCTCGCCGTGCTGCTTGTGATCGGTTTTGGCGCGCACAACGCGACCGAGGGGTTCGGGATTGTCGCGCCGCTCGCGGCCGAAGGTGACCGTCCATCCTGGGGCAGGCTGACGGTGCTTGGTCTGATCGGTGGGGCACCCACCTTCCTCGGTACGCTAGTCGGCCAGCAGTTGACCAACGACGTGTTGTCCATCTCGTTCCTCGCGCTGGCAGCGGGCTCGATCCTTTACGTTGTCATCGAGCTGCTGGCCGTAGCGCGCGCCATGGCCCTCAAGCAGATCACCACCTGGGGAATCCTGCTCGGCCTTGCCCTCGGCTTCGTCACGGACGCGATCGTCACCGCCGCCGGCGTTTAGCCCCCATCGACATCAGGCTCCAAGCCTGTTCGGAACCTGATCCGGCTGCGTGCGCCACGTTAAGGACATCTACGGTCTAGCTGGCTGCGTTGCTCGCCCTTGATGTGCCTTCCAGGCACGCCATTGGGCCGCGGCCTTGCCATCCGGGTGCGGTGGCACGCCTCTACGTCGTGCCGGAGGCACGCAGACCAGCGCATCGAAGCCGGGCTTCCGAACAGGCTCGAAGCCCACCAGGCTTGACAGGCTCATCTCACGTGTTAATCTCATGGTGAGATATTCTCATAGTGATAAAAACTTGCGATAAGGACTTCGCCTTGGCGGACTACGGCAGCGACGACTCAGGCAGCGAGGACTCAGGCAGCGAGGACTCAGGCAGCGAGGACTCAGGCAGCGAGGAGGAGTTCCTCGCCAGCTACGACCCGAAAGCGTACGACCCGATCGCAGCCACGGTGGACGTGGTCGCGCTCACCATCCGAGACGCGGCGTTGCACGTGCTGCTCGTGCGGCGCGGCTCTCCGCCATACGCGGGTCAGTGGGCCCTTCCGGGGGGCTTCATCAAGGTGCACACCGACGCCAGCGGCCGGAGGGTCGAGGAAGACCTGCACGAGGCCGCGATCAGGGAACTCGCCGAAGAGACCGGGTCGTACCTCGGCCGGATCCATCTCGAGCAGCTCAGGACGTACGGCACACCCGGCCGCGATCCGCGCATGAGGGTCATCACCGTGGCATACCTCGCGTTCGCCCCAGAGTTGGCCGACCCGCAGGCAGGCAGCGACGCCGCGGCCGCTGACTGGATAGCGGTGAGCTCGCTAGGCCTAGCCGAGGGCGGCGGCCAGCGTCCAGGCACCACACGGAAGCTGGCCTTCGATCATGCGCGGATCCTCGCCGACGGACTTGAGCGCGCCCGCTCAAAGCTCGAGTACACCCCGCTCGCCACCGCATTCGTTGGCGAGGAATTCACGATCTCCGAGCTACGGGCGGTCTATGAGACCGTCTGGGGCGAGCAATTGCACGCCGGGAACTTCCACCGCAAGGTCATGTCGGTTCCCGGGTTCGTGGAAAGCACGGGCGCAACCACAGAAACCGGCGGCCCGCGGGGCGGCCCAAAGGCACGCCTGTACCGGCGCGGTGACGCGCGTTTGCTGCACCCACCGCTGCTGCGACCTGGCCAGGAAGAGGCGATCCGCTGAGATGACGACCGACGAAGCGATTGCGCTTATTGAGGCTGCCGGGGATCCGCGTGCCCTGTTCGGCAGCGATTCCTCCCGGGCCTATCGCCGTCTGGCGCGCCTGACCCACCCCGACAACAACCCCGGCGACCACCGGGCTTCGAGCGCGTTCGCCAAGCTGGCAGCGCTGTGGCAACGACACACCTGCGAGCCGGGCCAATGTGCCGCGAGGGGGGACATGGCCAACTTCTACCTGACCCGGCGCGGGCTGCGGAAGCTTGCCCGTGACCCAGCTGACAACGACTTGATGAACCGTGAGGCGGAGGCGCTGACCCGGTTACGGCGGGGCGGCGATAAGCGCTATCTCGCGTACGTTCCGCACCTTGTCGAGACGGAGCGGCACCAGGATCCACGTTCTGGTGTCAAGCGCCGCGCGAATGTGATCGGCAGGCTTGACGGTTTCTACAACCTCGCCGAAGTCCACGCGGCCTTCCCTGATGGTGTCGATCCAAAAGACGCGGCCTGGATGTGGCGCCGGTTGCTTGTGGCGGTCGGCTTTGCTCACCGGGCTGGGCTGATCCACGCCGCGGTCCTCCCCGAGCACGTGATGATCCATCCAGCCGATCACGGCCTCGTTCTCGTGGACTGGTGCTATACGGTCAGCGAGCATGCCTGCCCGATTCCGGCGGTTCCCGGCCGTTACCGCGCCTGGTATCCCCCCGAGGTGCTCACCAGGCAGGTCGCAGGCCCAGATCTCGATATCTATCTAGCCACGCGATGCATGACCTACCTCATTGGCAACAAGACGCCAGCGCCGCTGGCCTCGTTCGCCGCCGGATGCGTTCTGCGCAATCCCCGGTGGCGCCCGAAGGACGCCTGGCAGCTGCTGAGCGAGCTTGATGAGCTGCTCGAGCGCCTGTACGGGCCCCGCAAGTTCCGCGCCTTCGCCATGCCGGCCTAGAGCGCCAAAGAAAGGAGCACCACCATGGGAAGCGGAAGATGGTCCACCGACGTCTACACCGCCGCGGCGCGTTTCCGCGCCGCCACTGGCGCCAGCGCGTTCGCCTACAGCGACGGCGGGGCCAGGCGTGTCCACCCCGCACTGGACCCCCACGGCGTCGACATACGGGAAAGCCGTGACTCGGCAGAACACCCGCAGTCGCTGGCGATTGCCGTGCTCTTCGACGTCACAGGCTCGATGGGAAGCGTACCGCGTACGCTGCAGGCCAAGCTTCCGCAGCTGCTGGGGTTGCTGTTGCGCAAGGGATACGCCAAGGACCCCCAAATCCTGTTCGGTGGCATCGGCGACGCCACCTGTGACCGGGCGCCGCTGCAGATCGGCCAGTTTGAATCCGATAACCGGATGGACGACGACCTCAGCAGGATCCTGCTCGAAGGAGGCGGGGGCGGCCAGAAGACCGAGTCCTACGAGCTAGCCATGTACTTCATGACCAGGCATACCTCGATCGACTGTCACGAGAAGCGCGGCAGGCGCGGCTACCTGTTCCTGATCGGCGACGAGATGGCCTACCCGCGCGTCAAGAGAGCCGAAGCGCGCCGCCTCATCGGCGACAAACTCGAAGCCGACATTCGGCTGGAACACATCACCGCGGCGCTCAAGCAGAAATGGGATGCCTACTACATCCTGCCCGAGGGTGCCTACTACCAGGGTGACACCGAGGTGCTTGATTTCTGGCACGCCAGATTCGGCCAGAACGTGATCGAGCTTGCCGACCTGGACGCGGTCTGTGAGACGATCGCGCTGATCATCGGCCTTGGCGAGGACGCGATCAGCCTCGATGACGGTTTGGCCGATCTGGCCGACGTCGGCTCCGTGGCAGGGCCTGTCGTGTCGAAGGCACTCGCCACGATCGGGGCCGGGCGCGGCGAACTCATAATCTCTCCCGCTCCCGCGGACCTGGACGGCCCCAGCGGGAACATACGGCTGTGAACCATATCATCGTCGTCGATCTTGGGTATGGCGACGCCGGCAAGGGCGCCGTTGTGGACTGGCTCTGCTCCCCCTTCGGGAATGCGCCGGTCCATACGGTGGTCCGGTTCAACGGTGGCGCGCAGGCCGCCCACAACGTGCTCACCCCCGATGGCCGGCATCACGCGTTCGCCCAGTTCGGCTCGGGTTCGTTCACGCCGGGAGTGCGGACCCACCTGTCGCGGTTCGTCGTTGTCGATCCGCTGGCGCTGGCGGCCGAGGCATGGCACCTGGCGTCCGTCGGCATCCACGACGCCCTGGACCGGCTGACCGTCGACCGCGACGCGTTGCTCGCCACCCCCTATCACCAGGCTGCCAACCGCGCTCGTGAGCTGGCCCGTGGCCAGAACCGGCACGGCTCGTGCGGCATGGGCATCGGCGAGACGGCCAGCTATGCACTGTGCCATCCCGCGGACGCCCCCCGCGCCGGAGACTGTGCCACCCCGCGTACCCTGACGCGAAAGCTCGCGACACTCGCCGAGCGGCTCGCCGATGAACTGGGGCCGCTCGACACGCCACCACTCGCTGACCTGTGCGACGCCTACCGGGTATTCGCCGCGAAGGTACCGCTGGTGGACCCCGACTACCTCAGCCGTGTTCTGCATGCGGGCCCCGCGGTGTTCGAAGGCGCCCAGGGCGTGCTGCTCGACGAATGGCGAGGTTTCCACCCCTACACCACCTGGTCCACAACCACCTTTGCCAACGCGGAGACGCTGCTGGCCGAAGCGGGCGCGACCGCAACCCGCCTCGGGGTTATCCGCTGCTACATGACGCGGCACGGGCCAGGGCCGTTTGTCACCGAAGATCCAACACTGGAGCTGCCAGAACAGCACAACGGGCGCAACCGGTGGCAAGGGCCGTTCCGGGTCGGTCACTTCGATGCGCTCGCGATCCGATATGCGGCCGAGGTCACCGGTGGTGTAGACGAGGTTGCGCTCACTCATCAAGACGTCGCCGCCCGGCACGAGCTGCGTCTGTGCCAGGCATATCAGCTCGACGGCCAGCGGGTGGAGCGCCTGGAGCCCGGCCCTGCGCGTGACCTTCAGCACCAGGAGCAGCTCACGCGCAGGCTGCTGCGGGCCCGGCCGGTATATGACGCTCCGGGCGTGGACTGGCAGGCGGTAGTCGAACAGACCACGGGTGCGCCCATCACACTGGCCTCCCACGGTCCGACCGCCCTGGATAAGTTCCTGTCCCAGCACCACCCGGCCCGCGACCATGTCACCCATATGCGGGGTACGCCGCGCTGACATGCGCCACGAAGCGGCAGCCGTTAGGGATCATTCTGGTTATCCCGGGCCAGGGACGGTGAGGTCCGCGTTCCCGCCGCGCTCAACCCGTCCCGATGGCGAGCACGTGGAACGTGGGGTCGGCGCGTCTGCTGGCTCGGCGGAGGTGAGCGCGGGCTGCTCGCCCGTCGGATCGGAGGGCGGCGCCGCGTCCGGACTCGCAGCCCAGGAGGTGTCGGGCGTGGTGCAGAGGTCGTATTCCAGCGTGGCGCCTTTGCTCAGGTCGCCGAAACTGACGTACGACTTTTTCCAGGTCGCGCAGTTGACCGTGAGGCCGTGTACGTAGGGAGCCGCCGTCTGGGCGTTCGGTGCGCTGATCGTGATGGCCCTGCCATTGGCGAGGTGTACGGTCGCCTTCCGGAAGACCGGGCTGGCGAGCGCCAGGGTCTGTGTGCCCGGGGTCTCCGGGTAGAAGCCCAGCTCGGAGCAGACATACCAGGAGCTCATCGCGCCAAGATCGTCGTTGCCGAACTGTCCCACCGGCGCGTCGAAGTACAGCTCCTGTTGCACCTCGCGGACCATCCGCTGGGTCAGATAGGGTACGCCCGCGTAGTCGTACTCCCACGGGATCTCCACGCTCGGCCGGCTTGCGTTGGGCCGGCTTGCGTTGGGCCGGCTTGCGTTGGCGCTGCCGCGGCTGCCGTTCGTGGTGTTGGCGCTACTGGCGTTGGCCTTGCTGGCGCGGGATTTAGCGCTCCAGGCGCTGCCGGCGCTGGCGTTGAGGCGGTGCCAGCGGTCGCGATTACGGCGCTTAGCGCTCCGCCAATGGCAGCAAGCACATATGGGCCGATTCGTCGGCTACGACGCAACCTGTGCCATCCCAGCGCCCAATCCGCGGCCATGATCCATTACTTCGGAGACTTCTCAGCCGAGTGTACTGAAAAGTCTCCGAGATAATGGATCATGGCTTATCACATGTCCGAATTGCTGTTATTCTGATGGCTGGTAAGCCGTCAAATAGGACCTGCCAATATACGCGGCGCAGGCATGCCCCACATGCCGTTCCGGCACTGAGCACGCATCCATATTCTGAGACAGATCATGGAGATTTCGCGCGGCGTCGAGGCTTGCGGCCGTAATCGCCGCGGAGGTTCCGGATTCGGCGCTCGGTGGGACATCGATGCGCCTTGCCTGAGCATCCTGCAGGGGTCGCTCATGTCACGGCACCTGTGGAGCCGGTTAGAGTCCTGCCGTGGGTGAGGCGGACAGCAGCGGCGGCCAAGCGAGCGCCTGGCGCGGCGGCAGGCGGCCGCGGACAAGAAGCGGCAACCCACGCGCAATGGGTAGCGGCGGCGCAACCGACCCGCACGCGACCTCTGCAACCGACCCGCACGCAACCGCCGCGGGCGGCGGGGACGCAGTCGGCGCAGCCGGCGCAACCGGCGCAACCGGCGCAACCGACCCGCACGCAACCGCCGCGGGCGGCGGGGACGCAGCCGGCGCAACCGGCGCAACCGGCGCAACCGACCCGCACGCAACCGCCGCGCCCGACACAGGCGGCGTAACCGGCACGGGAACGGGCGGCCCGCAATCAGCCGGGACCGAAGGATCAGAAGCACACCAAGACCTGGCCACAACAGGCTTCAGCCGTCGCCTGGCGGGCTGGGAGATCCTCGTTGTTTTCGCGGTCTCCCTTGGCGCCAGTGGCCTAGTGGCCCTCATCAACCTGATCGGGTCGCTGACGCAGCGGGCATCGCTGTCGCAGCAGCATGCCGTGATGAACGGCTCCCTCGCACCCGGCCGTCCCTGGCTCGACCTCACCCTCCAGGTCACGAACATCGCCCTGTCGCTCGCCCCGGTGGCGCTTGTCCTCTACCTGCTGGCCAGGTCCGGCGAGTCTGCCGCGACGATCGGGCTCGACGTGCGGACTCCCGGTGGGGACGCGGCGCGCGGAACTGCGCTGGCTGCGGTGATCGGCGGAAGCGGGCTGTTGCTCTACCTTGCCGCATACCACCTGGGCGCGAATCTCAACGTCGTGCCGGAACAGCTGCCCGCTGTCTGGTGGCGGATCCCCGTACTGATCGCCGCAGCGGCGCAGAACGGCATTCTCGAGGAAACCGTGGTCCTTGGCTACTTCCTGCACCGCCTGGACCAGCTCGGCTGGCCTGCTGGGCGCGCGATCCTCGCGAGTGCCCTTGTGCGCGGCTCCTACCACCTCTACCAGGGGTTCGGCGGATTCGCTGGCAACGCGGCGATGGGCCTGATCTTCGGCCTCCTGTACCGCCGGTGGGGGAGGGTGACGCCATTCATCGTCGCGCATACCCTCATTGACGCCGTAGCCTTCGTCGGCTATGCGACGCTGCACGGTCATGTTTCTTGGCTGCCCTGAGGAAGTGGGCCCCCGATCCGGCTCGCGTCGCGCCGGTGGCGCATACGGCAAACAGGGTCCCGCATCGCGGCGCGGATGACGAGCGGGTAGCACCGGTCAGCCCGAAGTGGGAAGGCCCAAGCCGTCGAGAGTCTGCGCGCCGGGCAGGTTCGCGAGCACGGCTCCAGAGAGCGCCAGCTTGGAGCGGCGCACGCCACTACCGACGACCACACCGGGCGCCGCAGCGACCGCGGCATCGATCAGGACCGGCCAGCCATCCGGGAGCCCGATGGGTGTGATGCCGCCATACTCCATACCGGTCTCGGCAACCGCGTCCTCCATCGCTGCGAACGATGCCTTGCGGGCATCGAGATGCCTCCTGATCAAGCCGTTGACGTCTGCACGCGCAGTGGCGAAGACCACGCAAGCCGCCATGCGCGTCTGCCCGCCGCGCCGTCCCGCGATTACGACGCAGTTCCCGGACTCCTCCATGGCGATTCCGTAACGCACGCAGAACGCCGCGGTCTCCGCGAGCGCCGGGTCGATTTCGGCGACGCGGACCTCGCTGACCGGAATGGGGTTCTTCCATTTAATGAGTGCGACTGCCACGGGCGGCGCCAGCAGGTCGGGACGGTCGAGCGCGGGCACGAAGGTCAGAGATCCCATCCGGACGTCCATAGCCACGTAGCTTAAGGGCCCACGACTACGGTCGGTTTGTGACCCCACCGGCGAGCCTGACGCATGATTGAGCCCGCGTGGACACTGATCGTTTTCCGTTGTCGAGGTTGTTTCGAGTACCCGCTGACAGACCGACTTCGCCGGGATCGCGTTCACCGCCCAGGCCGCTACAGCCTGGACGCCCGATCGGCTCGGGCACCAGACTGGCTTGAATGGGGAATCCTCGTTGCCGTGGTTGCCGTGGTTGCCGTGGTTGCCGTGGTTGCCGTGGTTGCGGTGGTTGCGGTGGTTGCGGTGGTTGCCGCCTCGGGCACGCTGCCGATACGCTCTCGCGCGCAGCGGCAGCAACTGAGCCACGCAGCCTGATCCACACAAACGTGAGCGCCGCATCATAAGGCGCCCGGCCGAATCGCCCGAATCGCCCGAGCAGCCCGAGCAGCCCGAGCCGGCCCCGCCAGTCATAACTCGTTCCGAAGGAGCCGACATGACCAGCCCGCTGACCCCGGCGATCGCCGGGACCGTCGGCCCGGCGGGTATCGACCTGGACAAGGCCACCATCACGGAGCTTCGCCGAGGGATGGACTTAGGTGCCTTCACCGCTGCCGAACTCACCCGCTGCTACCTCGAAAGGATCAGCCACCTCGGTCCGCTGCTGCGTGCGGTCATCGCCGTGCACCCGGGCGCGCTCGAAGAAGCGGAGGCGAGTGACGCCGCGCGCCGCCACGGGCGGGCGCCGCGCCCGCTCGAGGGGATTCCGGTCCTGGTCAAGGACAACATCGCCGTGACCGGCATGCCCACTACGGCGGGATCGCTTGCGCTGGCCGGCTCGGCACCGCCTGACGCGTTCTGCGTGGCCAGGCTCCGCGCGGCGGGCGCGGTAATCATCGGGAAGACGAACCTGTCCGAATGGGCCAACTTCCGTTCCGAGCGGTCCACCAGCGGCTGGAGTTCGGTCGGCGGTCAGGTCCGCAACCCGCACGTGCTCGACCGCAATCCATCCGGCTCGAGCTCAGGCTCGGCCGCAGCGGTGGCCGCACATCTGGCGGCGGTGGCAGTGGGCACAGAGACGGACGGAAGCGTCGTGTGCCCGGCCAGCGCCTGCGGAATCGTCGGCGTCAAGCCCACGCTCGGCCTGGTGAGCAGGTCCGGCATCGTGCCGATCTCGCATCGGCAGGACACGGCGGGCCCGATGGCCCGTTGTGTGGCCGACGTCGTGGTGCTGTTGCGCATGCTCGCCGGCCCGGATCCGTCCGATACCGCCACCGTGGCCGCGCACGCGCAGACGGGTGAAGGCCCCTCGTTCGACGTAGCCGCCCTCGACCACGGCGCGCTTGATGCTGGCACACTGCGCGGCAGCCGTTTGGGAATCTGGCGGGACGCGTCTGCGGCTGCGGATCCGGCGACCGGAGCGCTCTTGGATGCGGCGGTGGCCGTTCTGCGCGACGGAGACGCGGTCGTCATCGACCCGGTGGATCTGCCGGGCGCCGCCGACATCGCCGAGCCTGAGTTCACTGCCCTGCTCCACGAGTTCAAGCACGATCTGAACGCCTACCTGGGCACACTCGGCCCCGGCCAGCCGCGGTCGCTGGCGCAGGTGATCGAGTTCAACGCGCGTAATGCGGCACAGGTCATGCCGGTCTTTGGCCAGGACGTATTCGAGCGGGCCGAGGCGACGAGCGGCGATCTGGCGGACGAGGGGTACCGTGCGATGCGCTCGAGAGCCACCGAGCTGGCACGCCGGGCTCTCGACACCCCGATGGCCGGCAACGGCCTCGAGGCCGTGATAGCGCTCACCGCGAACCCAGCGTGGCCGACCGACCCAGTGCTCGGCGACCGCGACGTATTTCACACGTCCACCCCGGCCGCGGTGGCCGGATACCCCGCCGTCACCGTCCCGGCCGGGCTTGTCCGCGGGCTGCCCGTCGGGCTCACCTTCATGGGCGCGCCGTGGCATGACCCCCAGCTGCTGGCGCTGGCCTGCGCGTTTGAGCAGGCCGCGCAGACTCGGCGCGCACCGACCTACCGTGCGACCGTTGATTGTCCCTAACGGCTGCCGCGGCGCGCACCACCCTCGCGACTGCACGGCCGCCTGCCCGCCGCGAACCCAGCTCAGCCACCCTCCGACATAACCGCTCTCCTACATAGCCCGCCCTCCCATTGGGGGCGTTGCCCCACTGCTGATCTTGGCATGTTGTCAAGAGCTTCGCGAGGAGAGAACACCGTTCTGGGGATAACGCGCCGACTTTCCACAGGGCCCGCACCGTCGGGTGATGTGCCCAGCGCGCACCGGATCTTGCCCGGACGTCGAGATAGCCTTGCTTGCATGGAATCGTGGGGTGCCGTTAGCTTGCCCGACCTGCCTGGACGCGGCCCGGAGCCGCGGCTGATGGACACCGCGAGCGGCGAGCTTTCCCTCGCGGCTGTGGGCAGCAGGGCCGCGCGGATCTACGCGTGCGGAATTACCCCATACGATGCGACCCACGTTGGGCATGCTGCTACCTACACGGCCTGGGACCTGCTGGTACGGGCATGGCGCGATGCAGGCCGCGACGTGCTCTACGTTCAGAACGTGACCGATGTCGATGACCCGCTGCTCGAGCGCGCAGCGCGGGATGGCGTGGACTGGCGGGAGCTTGCCGACGCACAGATCGCCCGCTTCCGCGCGGACATGGAGGCGCTGCGGGTGCTGCCGCCCAACCATCTAATCGGCGCGGTCGAGGCGCTGCCGCTGATCGAGGCGATGACCAGGCGGCTTGCCGAGCGCGGCGCCCTTTACGAGATGGAGGCGGATTTCTATTTCGCGAGGTCGGCCGACGCGCTGTTCGGGTCGCTGTCGCGGCTCGGGCCGGATGAGATGCTGCGGCTGTCCGCGGAGCGGGGCGGCGATCCGGAGCGGGCCGGGAAGAAGGACCCGCTGGACTGCCTGGTGTGGGTGGGCGCGCGGGCGGGGGAGCCCTCCTGGCCTTCCGCGTTCGGACCCGGCAGGCCTGGCTGGCATGTCGAATGTGCGGCGATCGCGTCGCAGTTCCTCGGCGTGCGGTTCGACGTCCAAGCAGGTGGCACTGACCTGGTGTTCCCCCATCATGAGCTGACTGCCTCGCATGCCCGCGTCGCGTCCGCGGATCCGGCCGCTTTCGCCCGCGTCTACGCCCATGCCGGGATGGTGCGGTTGACCGGGGAAAAGATGTCCAAGTCCGTGGGAAACCTTGTTCTCGTTTCGGAGCTGGGAGCGGCGGGAGCGGACCCAATGGCGATCAGGGTCGCGCTGCTGGCGCACCATTACCGATCGGATTGGGACTGGACCGATACGGGGCTGCGGGCGGCGGCGCGACGGCTTGCCCGCTGGCGTTGTGCCGTGTCGTCGCCTGCGGCGCCACCTGCCGAATCAGTTCTCGCCGGGGTGCGCCAACGGCTCGCCGACGATCTCGACGCACCGGGAGCGCTCGCTGCGGTCGATGCGTGGGTGGACGACGTTCTCGGTAACTCACCGCGGCCGGAATGGGTCGAGTCCGCTCCGGCGCTGGTCCGGGATTCGGTGGACGCACTTCTCGGTATTACGCTCTGACGCCTGACGGATTACGCTCTGACGCCCGGCGTGGCGGCGGTCCTGATATCGTGTCCGATACCGCTCCGATATCGGTGACACGCTCGGCTGAATGGGGGCCACGTGAGCGAGAATGCCAAGGACCCCGCTGAACTGCTGATGCAAGCCGTTGGCACGCTGTCAGACGAGGACCGCAACGCGGTACTGACCTGGCTCCTGCGTGGCAGCCTTCGCGGTCCGGGGGCGCCGCCGGTCGGACCCTTCCGCCGGGTCATGAGTAGCGCGCAACTCGGCCGGGGGCAGGAGTACTTCACCTCCTTTGTGACTCCGGGGGCCGGGCAACGGCAACAGCAGGTAGTGCCGGTGCGCTTTCCTGCGGAGCAACATGCCCAGTTGCGCGACTGGTGCGCCGAACATCGCTTCTCCATGGCCACCGTGATTCGCGGCCTGGTCACCCGTTTCCTCGAGACGCAGCTTCCCGATCGGAATTAGTTTCGGCGCGAGCTGGCCGGGATTTAACGGCGTGTCAACCCAATTTCCGTGGCTGTGGAGAACATGCGGTTATCCACAGTCGGCGCATATTCCCAATCGACAAGAAATAGCTGCGCTGCGCACGCTGATGACATGAAGAAAAATTCATCCCATGAAAGCGCGCCACCTCTCGATCCACATGCTCCAGCGAATCGCCAAGCCAATGCCGCGGTCAAGATCGGTTCGCCGGCCGAGGTCCTCGCGGCCGTTCCCTACCTGCTTGGCTTCCACCCCACCCGCAGCATCGTGGTAATTGGGGCGCGCCCGCCCCGCGACCGCGTGCACGTCAGCTTCCGCTACGACCTGCTTGATCCACCCGAGCCCGGGTACCCGAGCGAAATCGCAGCCCATGCCGCCGAGGTCCTCACACACCAGCACGTGACCGTCGCGATCGTGGTGGGATACGGCCCCGGCCCCCTCGTCACCCCGATCGCGGATGAATTCCGCGCCCAGCTTGCCGGAGCCGGAATTCGGTTACGCGAAATGCTTCGCGTCGAGAACAGCCGGTATTGGTCCTACCTTTGTGAGGATCTGGGCTGCTGCCCTGCTGACGGCGTTCCTTTCGATGTGTCCACCAACCCCGTCGCTGCCCAGATGACGCTCGCAGGCAACGTGACGCTGCCCGACCGCGCGGCCCTTGAGCAGACGGTAGCGCCACTGGGCGGCGTGGCGCGCGTATCCATGCGCCAGGCCACACTCCGTGCGGAGAACCGGGCAGCGGCGCGTGTCGCGCAGGTCGCGGGTTCGGGCGCCAGGCGCAGTGAGATTTTGCGCCCGGTGGTCGAGGAAGGTATACGAGCGGTGAGCGCCGCGATAGGCACATATCGTGACGGCGGGCGGATCAGCAGTCATGACGAAATCGCATGGCTGACAGTCAGTCTCGCCGACCTGCGTGTGCGTGACGACGCCTGGGCGCGGATGGATCCGCAGCACCGTGAGCCGCATCGGCTTCTTTGGGCCTACGTTTTGCGCTGCGCTGAAACCCGTTATGTGCCGGCTCCAGCATGCCTGCTCGCCTTCACCGCCTGGCAGTCGGGCGACGGCGCGCTGGCCAACGTAGCGGTCGCGCGCGCGCTCGAAGCCCAACCCGGCTACACCATGGCGCTTCTGCTGCGAGAGGCGGTCGGGAGCGGCCTTCCGCCATCCGCGGCCAAGCTGTCGATAACGCCTGAGGAGGTCGCTGCCTCCTACGCTGCTGTGGAGGGCAGACGCAGGCCAGCAAGGAGGCGCCCTTCGGCATAACGGAGCGCGGCACCCGGAAGCTCGCCGAGCGTGCCGCTCAGCAGCACATGCAGGACAGGCGGCCCCGTCTCGGTGGAACGCACCCGGGTGCCGAGCGAACCCGCCGAGGCACCCGGGCCGACGGCACCCTTGGGCGTGGATGGATCCCCTGATTCGGACCGTTCTGCTCGATCGGTGGATCCGGCGTGGCTCGCGGATCGTGCCTGGGCGGGCGTGCCCGCTCCAGCCTGGTACCCTCCGGGCGCTGGGCCTGCCATCGCTGCTTGCTGGCCCGCCGCGTCTGTTTGGGTCGGCCTCGCGGCGAGACGCCGAATCGCCTGCGCGGCGACTGCGGGCGCCGAGCCGTGCAGTCGAACCCTGGGAAGCACGCCACGGATCCGGTCCATCACGAGTTCGTACTGTGTGCAACCGAGGACGACCGCGCGTGTTTGCGGCGGAGTCGAAGAAGCTGCGGCTGTTACCGTGGCGTCGATCGCTTCCTGGTCCGCCCTTTCGATCGCGTCGGCAAGGCCCGGGCAGGCGACCTCGGCGACCTGCACGTCCTCAGCAAACTGGCGGATGAGCTCCTGTTGGTACGGGCTTCCAGTGGTCGCGGACGTCGCCCAGATGGCGACCGGTGCACCGATTGCCGCTGCTGGCTTGATAGCGGGCACGGTGCCGACCACCGGGATGGTCGGCTCGAACTCGCGGCGGAGTGCATCGAGGGCACGCACAGACGCCGTGTTACAAGCGAGCACGAGGACATCCGGATCCCACGGGAGGGCCGCTTCCGCGCAAGCCAGTGCCCGCTCGGCGATGTCGTCAGGAGTACGCGCGCCCCAAGGCATGCCCTCTGGATCCATAGACAGCACAAGTTCGGCGCCCGGGCAGAGTCTTCGAAGATGCATAGCCGCGGGGAGAACACCAAGGCCCGAATCGACGAGCGCGAATCGCATGCGCCCAACCTTAGCCGCGCAGCAGGCGCGATCGAGGCGATCACAATGAACCTGGAGCACGGCCTGCAACTTACGCCATCCGGATCAACGCCCAGACAACCTTTCCTGTCGCCCCGGCGAGTTCATCGTCCGCAGTGGTCCCGTCGGTGCCGGGCCCACGCTGCACGGCGATCGCATCTTCTGCGGAGGTTGCCCACTCCGCGGTGGGGGCGGAGAGCTCGGTCGGCGCGGGATCCTGGATCACGTTGTAATATCCCCAGCTCACGCTCACCGCCTCCACCAGGAGGAGCCCACGGCCGTGTTCGGTTGTGAGATCGGCTTCGGTACGTAACGGTGGCTCAGGGCTGCTGTCCCATACCTCGACAAGAACCTGGTCCTGGCCGCCGGTGAGGCGCAACCCTATGTACGGAATGCCCGCTACCATGTCTGGGTCGTACTGCTGGACGGCTGCCCTGATGGCGTTCGTTGCCAGCTCGGACACGACGAGTTCGACGGTGTCGGTAAGTGCATCCAGCCCCCACTCCCATGCCACGTGCTTGGCATGCAGCCGCGCACAGGCGACCGCACTCGGGAGGGCCCCCAGTTCCAGGTTCGACTGGAGCGACCGGGTCGTCACTGGCACGGCTCGTCCTTGGTCGTTGTGGGGCCGGGCAGCACCGGGGAGAGCTGTATTCGGCCGGCGCGCCGGACGGATGCAGGCAGTCCACTCCGACGATGCCAGTTCCGTGGCTCGCAGGGGTCCTACTCAGGGGACACAGCGCCGATACGGTAACGAATGTCGCACCTTCCCTCTGCGTAGTAAAACACGCAAAGTAATCAGCACGCCCGAGGACAGCACCGAACGTAATGTCCGGAGGTGGCGGCTCTGCCCGCGGAACATACGGTTCCTCCCGGTTTCATGATCTCAGTGTCAGGCTAGGTGCCGCCCGCCGGTGAGGCGGGTTCCGGGCGGCCGGGGGTCACGAAACCCCAGGGCCGGATGCCGTCCCAGCGGCTCCGGCTCGCAGAGGTCGGCTCGCACAGGACGGACGGTCACAGGCTCATTTCCGGTCAGCGCCGGCAGGCCATCGATGCTGACCGCGTTTCGCTCGGCGCGGTAGCGCAAAAGACCTTCCGGCGTTTTCCGCCCGGCCCAGCGCGTCAACAGATCACGCTCGCCCCGCAGGTCCATGAGGGGCACGGCGTATCCGCAGGAGTCCGCGATCCTGTCCAGTTCGGCCACGATGATCGCGCGACGATCACCGTGATCCGCAGCCCGACCGTTCGGCCAGGTAAACCGCCCGAGCAGTCTCGCCCACTCGGGCGACGCAGGCGTTATTATCCGCGCCATCCCGTACAGCCGGAGGATCTTCGGGGTCTCCCAGAAAGAGCAGAACATGATCGTGATGCGCCCGTTCTGGCGGACGTGCGCGATGGTCTCGGCGCCGCTTCCTGTTAAGTCCAGGTACGCGACCCTGCGCGGGCCAAGTACCGCGAAAGTCCCCTGGCCGCCCTTCGGCGAGAGGTTGACGTGGCCGCCTTCGCCGGACGGCGACAGGCACGGCGCGGTGGCGACGAAGAAGAGCGGCTGGTCCAAGATAAACTCAGTGAGCCGTTCGTCCAGTTCGGCGTATTGCTTTCCCATGGGCACCTCCTGTGACCAGCGTGGCGCAGTAGGCCGTCGGCAGGGGAGGGGAGAGGCTCGTGACAGGCGTCACAGGCTCGCGCGCGGCCAGCGGTAAATCAAGCGGTAAATCAAGCGGCCTTGCATCCGCAGGCGTTCCAGCCAGCATGCTCGAACAGCATCGTGCCGCGGCGGCGGCCGTGCGCACGGCGTACCAGAAGATCGCCGCGGACAGTGGCGCGAACGAGCCTGTGCGCCTGGCCAAGCAAACATCGAACCTTTTCCGCTTCCGTGACTCGGCACCCGGCCAGGGTGGCCTGGACGTGTCCGCCTTCCGCCACGTGCTGCACGTTGACCCCGTGGCCCGCACCGCGGTGGTCGGTGGCATGACCACCTATGAGGACCTGTCGGCGGCCACCTTGGCGCACGGCCTGATGCCCTTCGTCGTGCCGCAGCTCAAGACAATCACCCTGGGCGGCGCGGTCACCGGCCTTGGCATCGAATCCACCTCACTCCGCAACGGCCTTCCGCACGAGTCGGTCATGGAGATGGAAATCCTGACCGGCGACGGCCGGGTGGTCACCGCCACTCCCGACGGCGAACATGCCCGGCTGTTCCGGGGCTTTCCGAACTCCTATGGCACGCTCGGCTATGCGCTTTCGCTCACCATTGAACTCGAGCCAGTTAAACCGTATGTGCACCTACGCCATCTGCCGTTCGGGAGCGCTGGCGACTGCATGCGTGCGGTGGGCGAGATCGCAGCGGCGGGTACCATTGGCGGCGCGCGAGCGGATTTTCTTGACGGGATCGCTTTCGGGCCAGATGAGCTTTATCTGACCGTCGGGACATTTAGCGACGTCGCGCCGTGGCGTAGCGACTACACCGGTCAGCAGATCTACTTTCAATCGGTTCGAAAGTTTCGCGAGGACTTCCTGACCATCCACGACTATCTGTGGCGGTGGGACACTGACTGGTTTTGGTGCGCCCGGCCATTGGGTTTGCAAAATCCAGTGATCCGCCGCCTGTGGCCCCGCAGGTACCGGCGTTCGGACACCTACCGGCGGCTCGTCGCCTTCGACCGCAAGTACGGGCTCACCGAACAGCTGGCCCGTTCGCGGCGGGTGAGCCCGCGGGAGATGGTTGTCCAGGACGTCGAGATCCCGGTCGAACAGGGCAACGAGTTCCTGGACTTCTTTTTCCGCGAGATCCGGATGAAGCCCGTGTGGCTTTGCCCGCTGCGCCCGCGTTCCAGTGAGCCCTGGCCGCTCTACCCGCTGGAGCCCGGCCACGTCTACGTGAATTTCGGGTTCTGGGGAACGGTCCCGCTGTCGCCCGGTCAGGCCCCCGATCACCACAACAGGATGGTGGAGGACAAGGTCGCGGCGACGGGCGGCCGGAAGGGCCTGTATTCGACGGCCTTCTACCACGAGGACGAGTTCTGGCGGCAGTACAACGGGCGCGGATATTGGGACCTTAAACATGCCTACGACCCTGACGGGCGTCTGCTGGGCCTCTATGACAAGTGTGTACGCGGGCGATGAGGCGGAGGCGGCCGCCGCCGCCGACGGCGTGAGGAGGGCCGAATTCCATGGCATTGGCTGATGTGTTCGAGCGGGCTGCTGGGCCCGGTGCGCAGGTCGAGTTCCAGGCGTACGACGGCAGCACCGCGGGGCAGGTCGGCAGCGGGATCCGCGTGGTGGTGCGCTCCCCGGTGGCCGTCTCTTACCTGGCGCAGGCGCCGGGCGGGCTCGGCCTCGCGCGCGCGTATGTAGCCGGGCACCTCGAGGTCGAGGGCGACATGTACGCTGCGTTGGTCCGGCTGTCGAAAGCGCAGCTGAACGCCATGGATTGGCCCGAACGGCTGCGCGTGCTGCGCCAGCTTGGTGGAATGAAGATCCTCTTCCCGCGGGTGCCGCCGCCGCCGCAGGAGGTGCGGCTGAACAGGCGCCGGCTTTCTGGGCGGCGGCACTCCAAACAGCGCGACGCCGGGGCCATTTCACATCACTACGACGTGTCGAACCGTTTCTACGAGTGGGTCCTTGGGCCCTCGATGGCCTACACGTGCGCGTGTTATCCGCATCCCGAAGCGTCCTTGGAACAGGCGCAGGCGTACAAGTTCGACCTGGTTGCGCGCAAGCTGGGGTTGCGCCCCGGCATGCGGTTGCTCGACGTTGGTTGTGGCTGGGGCGGCATGGTCAGGCACGCGGCGCGCGAGTACGGGGTCCGCGCGCTTGGGGTGACGCTCTCGCGCCAGCAGGCTGAATGGGCGCAGCGAGCCATCGGGGCCGCGGGACTCGACGGTCTGGCGGAGGTGCGCCACCTCGACTACCGAGACGTGGCAGAAGGCGATTTCGACGCGATCAGCTCGATCGGCCTCACCGAGCATATTGGCAAGGCGCAGTTGCCCGGTTACTTCTCCTTCCTCTACGGGAAGCTGAAGCCCGGCGGGCGGCTGCTGAACCACTGCATCACCCGGCCAGACAACCGTGAGCCCGCCATTCGCCGGGGCGGCTTCATCAACAGATACGTGTTCCCAGACGGCGAGCTGGAGGGGCCGGGGTTCCTCGTCTCTCTGGCGCATGACTGTGGATTCGAGGTCCGCCACGAGGAGAACCTCCGCGAGCACTACGCACAGACGCTCGCCGGCTGGTGCGCCAATCTCGACGCGCACTGGGAGGAAGCGGTCGCGGAGGTTGGTGCGGGCACCGCGCGTGTGTGGCGGCTCTATATGGCCGGGTCGCGGCTCGGCTTCGAGCGCAACCACATCCAGTTGCACCAAGTCCTTTGCGTCCGGCTCACCGCCGAGGGAGCGTCGGGCATGCCGTTGCGGCCGGACTGGGAGGCGGCGGCCGAACCGAAGGGCGCGGTGCCACCGGAGGCGAGCGGGGTGCTGGCACCAGAACCCGCGGCGTAACCCGCTCACCCTGACGGCGGGTAAACCTCGCCGGAGGGCAGGTAGATCTACGTTGCTGTTGCGCGCGCACGCAGCGCCGCAGTCACCCGCGGCGCCCCAGTCGGTGGCAGATAGTACGGTATCGCGCCCGGATCGGCGAACTGGTAGTCGTCGAGTTCCTCGTGTTGCAGCTGGATCTCGCGGCCATCGGGCAATGTGCCGCCGTCGAAGACCAGGTGGAAGATCGATGCGGGACAGCGCTGATCATCAGGAGGGAACCGGTTGGGCGGCGCTCGCGGCCGGGCGTAGCAGGCGCGGCGGCTGAACCCGGCAGTCAACGACATCCGGGCAGACCGCCCGTGGTGCGCCTGCAACCGGACGGGCATATCCGAGCCGGATGACCAGGTGCGCGCGCATGAATCCCGCCGAGGGCTGCCGCACGGGAGCCCGCTGCCTGTCGTTGATCTCGAATGGCTGGGTGAGGAACGATGCCGCCGCACCTCGGCACGTGGCGGTCAGCAACACGCGCTGCAGCGCCTGGCCGGCCCGCAACCAGTCCAGTGGCCGGTCGTTTTCGGTCGAGAGCAGGAGCAGCCGCGTGCGTTTCTCGAATCGCTCGACCCGCCGTTCGCCAAACCGCCCGAGCCCAAGGTCCCTGATCGGGACCGGCGCGCGTCCCGGCAGCGGCTTCGTCGGCAGTGGGCCGAACGCTGGCGTGGGCACCCCATAACCGCGCATTCCGTCGCCCGTCCACTGCCTGAGCTCGTTCACGTACGCCGGATCGGTGGCGAGTTCGCGGTCAGCTTTGGCGGTCGCCTGGAGCAGGGCCCTGGTTTCGTGCCGGTGCAGCAGTCTCACGAACGCGTGCTCCCGCCGCGCGGCATGCTCCAACTCGGCGATCACATTCATCGGTACCCGTGGCCCCCGGAAGGGCTCGCGGTTCGTGTGCCGCCGCGGGATCATGTCGTACAGGCGTTGCTCGGTGGCGGTCGGGCGGCGGCTCCTGTCCGCCACGATCTCAACAGAAGCGAGCAGCTCCGGGTCATTCCTTTCGTCCGGGATTAGCCAAACTCGGTGTTCGTAGCCGGCCACCCGGATGGCCATCCGCAGATTGAACAACGCCGCTCCGCAGCTGATGGTGAGTTCGCGTGCCCGCGGATCAATAAATGGCAGGTGACGCTTCCAGTTAGCGCGTAACTCCAGGCGATCGTCCGATCGGATCCAGAACGACCATGGCTGGGTGTTGTGAATCGAGGGCGCCGCCTGGGCGGCGCGGATGAACCGGAAAAGACTCGCGTTGGTGGCGAACGGACTCAGCATGGGAGCACCTCGCTCGGGAAGAGCTGCTACCAGAATGGCCCGGCGGATTCCGGCATGGCATGGTCCTTGGTCCCTGACATCAGGGCCGCACGTCGCCTCTGGCCACGCCTTCGCCCAAGCAGGAGTGCGGGGGAGCGACAAGAACTCGTCTCAGGGCTGGCTGTCCTGCGTCTGCGGAGTGACGCGCGCCGTGCTGGCGGGGTCCGATCGTTGCGCGCTGGTCATGATCGCTACAGCAACCGGGCCGGTCACGCCGCTGACCCTAACGACTGCGCTGGCGATCGCGGTGTCCCCGGCGTGCAGCGATACCCAGCCGTCGTCGTGGATCTCGCCGAAAGCAAGCGATGAGCCGACCGGCTGGCCCGACTTCCGCATGCATTCGACCGCCGTCCAGATTCGGGACCTTACGATCGCGGACCGTTCGCGGCAGCTGTCCGTGAGCCGCTCGTAAAGGTTCTTGCCATCGGGCGCGAAGGGCAGGGCCGGACCCTGCCGCGCCTCCACCGCCTCCCAATCACACGCCGCGGGCCCGGACGTTTCCACCGTGAGGGTAAGCCCGTCGAGATGGCTGCGGCAGGCCCGGCCTGTCAGCCCTGCGCCCATGAAGAACAGTCCGCTGGGTGCAACCGCGCTGCCGGTCCGACCCTCGGTGAAGGGACCACCGGCCCGCCCATTTTCCGCGACCGACGCAACGTCATGGCCCACGGTGCTATGGCCCGTGGCGCGGCTCCCGTTTGTCGTGCAACCGCAGGAGATCTGGCGGGGGTGTCCTGCCCGTACCGCCACCCGAAGCCCTGCGTCGAGGCCTAGCGTGGCGGCACGCCGCTCGAGGTAAACGGCGAGCAGCGTGGGAGGCCATGGTTCCGTCCGGCGAAGCGGGCCGACGTCGGCGAGCCGCAGGCCGGTCCACGTGGCTAGATGCCTACCGTCACCATCGACTGCGGCTACATCCCAGATGTATTCGCCGGCGGTAGCGAGCCGCTGGCGCGCTCTCATCTCCACTGCTCCACTGACCGTGCGGCCGCTTGTCGTCATCCTCTCGCAGCCAGCCAGCATCAGCCGGCGGTGCGGGACGCACGCCTGGAGCACGTGAAAGGCGGCGTCGTTGACGCCCGGGCTGCCGAGCAGCACCGGGGCCTCGGCCAGGTCCGGGCCGAACCATGGCGCGTCATCGGCGCCCCTGATAAGGGCGCGACAGCTGCGGGACGACAGCCCGGGCAGGAACGCCACGCGGCGGAAAGGCCCGGTCTGAAAACACAGCGGCCCGTAGAGTTCGGTGCCGTCCACGATTCCCCCGCTCATGTCCTCAAGAAGCACGCTGCCGGACCGGGCCGATGAGACCGCCGAGGCCGATGAGAGCAATGGGAGTGATGAGATCGACGGGGGTGATGGGATGGAGGACGCTGCGGCCGCTGATGGCGATGATGGGGCGGAGGGCTGCGATGGGACGGAGGCCGATAGGACCGACAGCGCCGTGCCATCGCTGGCGGGGCCGTCACCCGCACCGCCGTCGGCAACATCGGGCTCCGCGGTGTCGCGGTCCTTCGAGGCAGCGACCGGGAAGATTGCGCGCACGTAGTCTGTGCGGTGCCCGGTCTCGGCGCTGCGCAGCACGGCTTCTACGTGATCGCCGTGGTGCAGCGCACAGATCCTGATCCGCGCGGAGCCAGCGGAGGAGATGGGGACCGGGCTGGCCAGCCTGACATCGCGTGCCTCGCGCACCGGCTGCCCGGCGAGTGCGGTCGCGGCCTGCGCCATTGCCTCAATGGCGAGCGCGGCAGGCAGCATCGTCTTGCCGTCGAGGCGGTAATCGGCCAGGTACGGGTCGGCGTCGGGGCCGAGGTGGGCGTCGGCGACAAGTTCCACGCCCGGGTAGTGCACCCGAACGGATTCGAGAAACCGGCCCGGCGCGTCCAGCGGGGCCGGCGGCAACCCGGCGCGGCCGTGAATTGCGAGCGCGCCGGGCAGGCCCGCGGTGGCGATCAGCCGGAGCAGGAGCCGGCCGGCCTCGGCCGCTGGGATCGGCGTGGCGGTCGCTCGGCTCGGTGTGACGGTGGCCGGGATGGGGGTGACATCGGCCCCGGACCAGGCCGCCCAGTCGAGATGCAGCACCCGGCAGTCCGGTTCCCGCCGCGCAAGCCGTTCGGCCTGCTCGCGAAGTGCTCCACCGGCAAGCGCGTGATGGCATTCGCCCGCCCGCCCGTACCTTCCCGTAATGGATCCGAACGTGACTACGAGCCGGAGCCTGCCAGATCGCACCGCCGCCAGCGCGCTGGCCATCCCTGCGGCCGGGCGCAGTTGCGTACGGATGTCGTCGGCGGTCAGTTCGGTGAACCGGCGGCCCGCTACGGGCCCGGCCCACTGCACGAGCGCGGTCACCGGGCCAAGCCGTTCCTCAAGCCGCCGTACGGCGGTGCGCATGGCCGCAGGGTCGGCGATATCCGCAGGTTCGTATGCGGTACAGGCTCCGGCTCTGCGCAGCCGATCGAGCCCGGCCCGGATCGCTGGGTCGCTGCTTGGGTCGCCGCGCCCGACGATGGCGACTGCCGCGCCTGTGCTAGCGATGGCTTCGGCCCAGGCCAGGCCGACGCCCTTGGCGCCGCCCGAGAGGAGCACCACGTCGGCGGCGGCGAGCGGTGTCGCGCCGGTTCCGGTAATGGTCACAGGCTCGCTCGCAGGAGTGGCGGCCGCGCGCCCATCAGCCAGGATGATCTCGCGGTAGACGCCAGGGTCCGCCGCCGCGAAGCGGCGTGCTCGGCGAAGCCCTTCCGGGCTCTCGGGAACCCGCAACAGCGTGATGCCGAGCCGCGGATGTTCGGCGCGCATGCTTCGGCAGAATCCGGTAAGCGCGCCGCCGTGCGTGATCACAACGAGCCTGTCGCAGCCGAGCGCCTCGCGGGCCGCCTCGAGCAGGCACCCGGCGGCGTCAGGATCGCCGGCGTCTGCCACACAGGCGAGCACACAGTCGGCGCGGACGTCGCTGGCAAACGTCTCATCGATAATTTTCCCGAACGGCTGCCGCCCAATGACACGCACACGCCATGGTCCACTGGGTGCGGTGGTGGCTAGTTCGGGCAGTGGCCGCGTCGCCTCGGCGAAGCAGCGGATCCACGGGCCGATGCCAGGGACATCCTCGTCGTGACAAGCCGCCTGCGCTGCGGTGGTCTCGGTGGCCGGTTGTGGTCGCTCGGGTGGCCTGGGTGGCCCTTCTGGTGGGCTGGGTGGCCCATTGTGGCCCGCCCGGTCGTGGGCTTGCGGATCGGCCGACCGGGACGTGGGTTCGTCGGATTGGACTGGGGGATCGGCTGGCTGCGACGTGGGCCGTGTCGGCTGGGCCGGGGCGTCGGCCGACTGGGAATCGGGTCCGGGCGAGCCGGGCAGGCCAGTGGGCGCGACGACTCCCGGAGCGGCATCGGTGGGCCACGCGCCGCTTATGAACACCCGCTCGCGCCAGATGTCGAGCGGCCGTCCGGTCCTGTCGGCGAATATGGGTTCCAAGCTGCTGGCGGCACGGACCGCGAACAGCGCCGCGGCTGCGCTCGCTCTGGCCACGTCCTTGCGGCGGTTCTCCCGGTTGTCGCCACCAACGGCCACGCTGAGGCCGCCGGCCGCGCCGATAACCGGCAGCGGGCAGCACTGAGCGGCGAACCCGGTCAGTACCCGGCCGGGGCCTGCTTCGCAGAAGAGATCGGCGAAGCGAGCTGCCGTACGCACCGCCTCATGGAAGCGCACTGGCGCGGTGAGCTGCTCGTAGAGCAGTCCCGGAATGTCGTCACGCGGCCCGAGCTCACAGCCGGTGATGGTTGAGATGATGCGGCGGCGCGGGGGGCCAAACGTGATCGAGCGGAGTACGCCCCGCAGTGCTGCGGCGCTAGCCCGCAGCGTCCCGTTCGCCTGGGGGGACGCGGTGCACTCCGGCGAGCTTCCAGATGCCGATGGCCCGAAACCGTGCCCTGGCCAGCCGCCACCCACGCCGGCGAGGTGGAAGCCATGTGGTGGCGGCAGGACGGTCGCTGCGATCCCACGGAGTGCCGCGCGTTCGGCGACCTTATGCACGGCGTCGGTAGAGCCGGCCAGCAAGTGCAGGTGTGGTCCGTTGTAGGCGGCGATGACAACGTCAGTACCCTCGGACAGCACCCGTGCGGTCGCCGCGTCGGTGGAGACGCTCAGCGTGGCGGTGCCGCGTGCGGCATGCTCCGACACCACACGTGCGCGCTCGGAAACCACCCTCGCGGCGTCCGCCTCGGAAAAGCAGCCGGCCCACGCGAGCGCGGTGATCTCACCCGCGCCGTGACCGACGGCGGCGGCGGGGGTGACCCCGAGCCGATCGAGCCATTGCAGCGCGGCGCCCGAGGCCTGATAGAGCGAAACGGCTGCGGTCACCGCGTCCTGGGTGGTCCGGCGCATGGTCAGCGGATTGCTGGCGGGGCCACCAGCCGAGGGCGCGTCGGCGGGCGCATGACCGCCGGGCGCGTCGGCTTGGCTTTGCCCGGGGAAGAGCAGCACGATTCGGCCGCGGACACTGTTGCCTGCGAAGACTCCATGCTCGTGGTGCAGTGGGCCGGGCGTCAGCCTGGTTACGAGCCGCGCTGCCTGCCCCGCGCGGCGCGCAAGCTCCGCCGCGCCCGCGGCAGCGAATGCGACGCGCAACCGCCCGCGGTGGTTGCGCCCAGCCTGCTGGAGGGCCAGGTCACGCTGCTCGCCGTCGGTGAACCACGGGCTCACCTCGGCGATCCGGCGCAGCGTGGCGGCGAGGTCCGCGGCGTCATCTCCGCTAAATGCGTAGACCTCACTGCGAGGTGGGCGCACGGAGGCCTGGCCTGGCACGTGCACGTCGGGCTTGGCTGACAATGTGCGCCACTGCGCGTTTGGCTTATCCGGGCGGCACAGCACGATGTGCGCGTTCGTGCCATCGGTCCCCATCGCCGTGACCCCGGCCATCCGGCGCCCGGCGGGCCAAGGCTCTGCCCCGGCGAGTATCCGCAGCGACGACGTGGCATCCCGCAACAGTGGATGGGCCTGTTCGCACCCGGTAGAGGGCGGCAGAGTGCCCGCGGATACGGCCAACACGGTCTTCAGCAGACCGGCGATGCCGGCTGCGGCCCGGGTGTTCCCGATGTTCGCCTTGATCGAGCCGAGCGCGGCGGCCGGCTGCGCGTCGGCGCGCAGCGCCCGCAGGGCCGTGAGTTCTTCGAGGTCCGAACGTGCCGTGCCCGCTGCGTGTCCCTCGAAGAACTGGGCGTCCGCCGGGTCCGCGCCAGCGCGTTCGTATGCCCGGCGCAGGGCGAGCAGCAGGGAATCCGCGTCGAAGGGCCCGTCTGTCCCGTCGCTCCCCTCGGCGCTGCCGGTCCTGTCGCCCGCAGAGGTCCTGTCGGCCGCGGAGGTCCCGAAGACCGTGTCGGCGTCGACCCTCCTGTCAGCCCCGGAGACTGTGTCGGCGTCGGCGGCCCTGGCGGTCCCGGTGCTGTCAGCCCCGGAGGCCCCGTTGACACCGTGGGCCCCGGCTGACCCGAAAGCTCCTTTTACGCCGAAGGCGCCGTCGGTCCCGATGGGCCTGTCTAGCACGTGGGCCCCGTTCGGCGCTGAGGCGATCACGTTTCTGCCGGTCGAGCAACCTGAGCGGGCTGATCCGGCCGAGGACGTGCCCCAACCCGTGACAAGCGCGTATGCCGACAGCCCTCGCGCGCGGGCTTCGTCCGCACGCATCAAAGCGGCCAAGCCGCAGCCCTCACCGAAGAAGAACCCCGTCGGCACGGCGTCGTAGATGCGCATCTCGTCGGAGGCCAGAGCACCCGCGTTCGCGGACGCGACGAGGTCAATTGGGTCGAGGCCGACGTCCACGCCGCCAACAAGGGCGAAGTCAAGGTCACCCGTCGTCAGCGCGGTGCATGCTGCAGCGACGGCGAGCAGGGAGGAGGCGTCGGCGCTTGCCACCGCATGCCCGCCGCCCCGAAAGCCAAAATGCGCGCAGAGGCTGCCCGCGATCGTGTCCGCGACCCCGTCAAGCCGGGTGTCGCCCGTGACCTCAGGAAACCGGGCACGGAAGAACGTCGCGGCCGTCTCGAGCACGTGGTCCTGCCACCCGTTCACCGGATCCACCGCCGCGGTTTCCAATGCAGACGCCAGGACTTTGCGGACATGTGGCCAGCGCAGCCGTAGCATCGCGGCCTGGCGGGTCGAATTGGTGGAGCTGGTTCCGATGATGACTCCGGCACGGTCACGGCTGAGCCCCTGGCCGTTTGGGAACCCGGCATCCCTGAGCGCCCCGGCCGCGGTTTCCAGAGCGAGGCCGTACGCCGGTCCGGCTGCGAGCTGCGCGGAGCCGGGAAGCGGATCCGGTTCCCAGCCCTCGATCAGCGCCACCCGGGTCCGGCGGACCGCATCCGGCGCGCTGCGGTCGCAGCTGTAATAGTCATCGAGATCAAGCCGGGAAGGTGGAATCCTGCGAAACGCCCGTCGCCCAGTGATTACCAGATGCCAAAATGACTGGAGATCCGGAGCGTCCGGGTATTTGCAAGCGACCATGACCCGCAGAGCGCCTCCGCGGGTCGCCGGTGACCCGCAGAGCGCCTCTACGGGTCGCCCGTGACCCGCAGAGCGCCTCTACGGGTCACCCGTACCTCGAGCGGATCGCATCCGCGCTGAGCGTGGAACATCCCCGGTACCCCCGAATGCGTCGTATCCGCAGGCGGAATACTTCGGTCAGGCGAAAAGCGCCGACCTTAAATGTGGCTTGAAAAGAAAGCCTAAGGCGGACTGGTGACGACCATATTTGCTTCGCCTAAGCGGGTCAAGGGACTTATAAAATTGACTCCATTTGCTCGCCTGCAGCGCATTTTCAGCGGATTGCACCCCGGCTGCGAGATCCGTTGTCACGTTGGCCCGACGGCCTCGCAGGCGTCGCGAGCGGCGCAGTCAGCGGCAGTCGTTAGGGACCAATGGTTGTCGGACCGTTGCGGGCCGGATGGTCAGCACGCTGGCCGGGTGCGATCAGCCGACCGTGTACTGACTGGGCAGAACGTGCGCTACCCTGACCGCGTGTGTCCAGCAGGGCTGCTCCTCACCTAGCCGCGCCGACTGTCCTGCCGTCGGTGCGGCCGCCCCATGTGACTGGGCGGCCTTTTCCTTTGGGGCGCGCATGCAGGATCGAGACATCGTGAGGGAGGATGACAGCCGCCGATATGACCGGGACCGGCGCGCGAGGTGACGCGCAGCAGGCAGCGGGAGATGCCGCGCCGTTTGATCCGCGCGAGATCCAGGACAAGTGGCAAGCGCGCTGGGCGGATCTCGATATGTTCCGGGCATCGCACGATCCGGCCGATCCTCGGCCGCGCGCCTACCTGCTTGACATGTTCCCTTACCCGTCCGGCGACTTGCACATGGGACACGGTGAGGCGTTCGCGATCGGCGACGCCGTGGCGAGGTACTGGTTCCATCGAGGTCTCAACGTGTTGCACCCCATCGGCTGGGACGCGTTCGGGCTGCCCGCCGAGAACGCTGCGATCAGGCGGAACGCCCACCCGGCCGACTGGACGTACAGCAACATCGAGACTCAGGCAGCTTCGTTCCGGCGGTACGCGGTGTCGTTCGACTGGTCCACCCGCCTGCATACTTGCGATCCGGGTTACTACCGCTGGAATCAGTGGCTGTTCCTGCGCTTTTACGAACGCGGCCTGGCCTACCGCTCCGACGGCTACGTGAACTGGTGCCCGTCCGATCAGACTGTCCTCGCGAACGAACAAGTGATTAACGGCCGGTGTGAGCGGTGTGGCGCCGAGGTCATCAGGCGCACGCTGACCCAGTGGTTTTTCAAGATCACTGAGTACGCTGAACGGCTGCTCGCGGACATGGCGCAGCTCGAGGAGAAATGGCCGGAACGGGTGCTGCTCATGCAGCGCAACTGGATCGGGCGGTCCGAGGGTGCCGAAGTCCGCTTCATGGTCGAGGGCCGCGATGAGCCTGTGACGGTGTTTACCACGCGGCCGGACACGCTATACGGCGCCACCTTCTTCGTCATCGCGGCGGACGCACCACTCGCCGAGGAGGTCTGTGCGCCCGACCGGCTGGACGCGCTGCGGTCCTACGTGACTGAGGTCCGCAAGCTGTCCGACATCGAGCGCCAATCAGCCGAGCGCCCGAAGACCGGTGTATTCCTCGGCCGCTATGCGATCAACCCCGTCAACGGCGAGCGCATCCAGGTATGGGCTGCGGACTACGTGTTGTCCGACTACGGCACTGGCGCGATCATGGCGGTGCCTGCGCACGATCAGCGGGACCTGGACTTCGCCCGGGCGTTCGGGCTGCCGGTGCGCGTCGTCCTCGAGACCGGTGAGCCCGACCCGGCACAGACCGGTGTCGCCACGCCCGGCGAGGGAACGCTGATCAACTCCGGGCCGCTCAATGGGCTGTCCAAGGAGGCGGGCATCTGCCGCATTACCGACCTGCTTGCTGGGCGGGGCCTGGCCAAGGCGGCCGTCAGCTACCGACTGCGGGACTGGCTGGTGTCCCGGCAGCGGTTCTGGGGAACGCCGATCCCGATCGTGCACTGCCCGTCATGCGGCGAGATCCCGGTCCCCGACGACCAGTTGCCGGTCGTGCTGCCCGACCTGCGCGGGCAGGATCTCGCGCCAAAGGGCGTGTCGCCGCTCGCTGCCGCGACGGGCTGGGTGAACGTTTCCTGCCCGAAATGTGATGGACCGGCGCGCCGGGATACCGACACGATGGACACGTTCGTCGACTCGTCCTGGTATTTCCTGCGGTATTGCTCGCCCGACTACACCGGGGGCCCGTTCGATCCCGCAGCGGTGCGTGGGTGGTGTCCTGTTGACCAGTACGTTGGCGGTGTCGAGCACGCGATCCTGCACCTGCTGTACGCGCGGTTCTTCACCAAGGTCCTCTACGACATGGGCATGGTGGAGTTCACCGAGCCGTTCACCCGGCTGCTGAACCAGGGACAGGTGATCAACCGAGGCCGCGCGATGTCGAAGTCGCTTGGCAACGGGGTCGATCTGGGGGAGCAGGTAGCTGCGCACGGGGTCGACGCGATCCGGCTCACCATAGTGTTCGCCTCCCCGCCCGAGGACGACATCGACTGGGCCGACGTGTCGCCTGCCGCGTCGGTTAAGTTCCTCGGCCGGGTCTGGCGCCTGGCGTCCGAGGCGGGTGCGGCTAGCCCAGCTTGGGCGGGTGCGGCTGGCTCGGCTCGGGCGGGTGCGGCTGGCTCGGCTCGGGCGGGTGCGGCTGGCTCGGCTCGGGCGGGTGCGGCTGGCTCGGCTTGGGCGGGTGCGGCCGGTGTGGGTGCGGTTACCGCGCCCGGGAGTGTCGCCGCCGGTGATTCCGAATTGCGCAAAGTGACACACCGCACGATCGACGCGTTCACCCGTCTGGTGGAGGGGTTCCGGTTCAACGTTGCGGTCGCTCGGCTCATGGAGCTGGTGAGCGCGGCACGCCGGGTGATCGACTCCGGGCCCGGCGCTGCCGATCCGGCCGTCAGGGAGGCCGCCGAGACTGCGGCGATCCTGCTATCCCTGTTCGCGCCTTATACCGCGGAAGAGTGCTGGGAGGCTTTGGGACATGCGCCGTCGGTTGCCCTGGTGCCCTGGCCATCAGCGGATCCGCAGCTGCTCGTCCAGGAATCGGTGACGTGCGTCGTTCAGGTCGGGGGCAAGGTCAGGGACCGGCTGGACGTCCCGCCCGGGATTTCCGCCGATGAGCTGCAGTCCCTTGCGCTTGCTGCCCCGGGTGTGCACCGTGCCCTCGCTGGGCGCGCGATCCGGAAGGTGATCGTGCGTCCTCCGAAACTGGTCAACATCGTCCCCGAGTGACGCTGCGCTCGGTGCGGCCGCTGCGGCCGGTGCGCTGGGTGCGGCCGCTGCGCGTGGGTGCGACCGCTGCGCTGGGTGAGCGGGCGATGCGGCCGGTGCGCTGGGTGCGGCCGCTGCGCGTGGGTGCGACCGCTGCGCTGGGTGAGGGGCGGTGCGGCCGGTGCGCTGGGTGCGGCCGCTGCGCGTGCCGGTGCGGTCAGCGTGTCACTATGTTCGCGATCCGCCCGGGCACGATCACGACGCGCTGAACCTCCATACCGTCAGTGTGGCGTGCGTAATCAGGGTGTTCTGTCAGTGTCTGGTGGATTTCCTCCTCGCCCGCGGACGCAGGTACCTCAATCCGGAACCGCGCCCTTCCGTTGATCTGAACGGGTATGACAACCGATTGTTCAGCGGCCAATGCCTCGTCGAATTCAGGAAATGGCGCATAGGCCAGTGAGTGCGCGTGGCCGACTCGTGACCACAGTTCCTCGGCGGTATGCGGCGCAAGGGGCGCGACCATCAGCAGCAGCGGTTCGGCGAGCGCACGTGGAATGACCCCGTGCGCTGACGCCAGCCTGCTGGCGTGGGCGTTCAGTTCGATCAGCCGTGCGATCGCCGTGTTGAACCGCAGTTCCCCGAAGTCGCGGCGGACGCTCTTGATCGTCTGATGCAGGCGTTGCGCCGTCTGCTCGTCGAGTGGGTGGTCGTCAACTTTGAGCTGGCCCGTTTGCTCGTCGACGATGTTGCGCCATAGACGCTGCAGAAACCGGTGGACGCCGACGATGTCGTCGGTCCGCCATGGCCGATCGGCGTCAAGTGGACCCATCGCCATCTCGTACAGCCGGAGCGTATCGGCTCCGTAACTGGCATAGATGTCGTCAGGACTAACACTGTTCTTCAGGCTTTTGCCCATTTTCCCAGTCTTGCGGTCCACTCGCTGACCGTGGTAGAGGAACTGTCCGTCTGGCGCTGTCCGCACCTCCGCGGCCGGCACGTACATGCCGCGCCGGTCAGTGAACGCATCGGCGAGGATATAGCCCTGGTTGAACAGACGCTTGAACGGTTCCCTGGTGGATACGTAACCGAGGTCATATAGCACCTTGTGCCAGAAGCGGGCGTAGAGCAGGTGCAGGACTGCGTGCTCGACGCCACCCACGTAAAGATCGACTCCGCCGCCTCCCTGCGCATCGCCCGTTTCCCCGGCGGGCAACATCCAGTACCGCTCCACAGCGGGATCCACCAGTCGATCATGATTGGTTGGGTCGAGATAACGCAGGTAGTACCAGCACGACCCGGCCCATTGCGGCATTGTGTTGGTTTCCCGGCGGTACCGCCTGGGGCCATCGCCGAGATCCAGTTCTGCGTTAACCCAGTCAGGAATCCGGGCGAGAGGCGGTACCGGGTCGGCAGACTCGTCCTGCTGTGTCGGCGGGCGAAAATCGGTCATTTCGGGAAGCTGAACGGGCAGCATTTTGTCCGGGAGCGGAACGGGGAAACCGTGCTCGTCGTAGACGATGGGGAAGGGCTCACCCCAGTAGCGTTGACGGGAAAAGAGCCAGTCCCGCAAGCGGTAGGAACGCGCCTGCTGGCCAGCTCTCCGCGCTACCAGCCAGCGAATGGCCCTTTCGATTCCCGCGTCCTTGCCCACGTCGGCGAGGTCAAGCCCGGGCACGCGCGAGCGGACATAGACGCCCTCGCCAGCAAATGCCGTTAGCCATTCGTCGGCCGGTGTCTTCGGTGGGATGCCCTGCTCTTCGAACCACTCCAGCGGCGGATCGAGCACGGCGCGTACGCCCAGCCCATACTGGTGCGCAAACTGAAGGTCCCGTCCGTCGTGTGCCGGTACCGCCATGATGGCCCCGGTGCCGTACCCCATGAGCACGTAGTCCGCCACGAAGACCGGTATTGGCTCCGCGGTCATGGGGTTTATCACGTACGAGCCAGTGAACACGCCCGTCTTCTGGCCAGTTTCATCCGTCCTTTGAAGGCCACCTGCCTTGGCCGTGTTCTCACGGTAGACCCGGATCGCGGTCGCGGGTGTCCAACTGTCCACGTTGTCGCGTTTGTCGCGGCCTTCGGGGTATTGCCACTCCTGCGGTGTGCCGTCCGGCCACGTTTCGGTTGCCAGCGTGTCGACCAGCGGATGCTCCGGCGCCAGCACCATGTACGTCGCCCCTGGCAGGGTGTCTGGCCTTGTGGTGAAAACACGGATATTAATGTGCGGTACGCCGCTCACTTGGAAGTCGATGTTCGCACCGTCGCTTGGCCCGATCCAGTTCCGCTGCATCAACTTGATGGATTCTGGCCAGTCGAGGATGTCAAGATCATCTATCAAGCGTTGGGCGTATGCGGTGATGCGAAGTTTCCACTGCCGAAGCGGACGCCGGTAGACGGGATAGTTGCCAATGTCGCTCCGGCCATCCGGCGTGATCTCCTCGTTCGCCAAGACCGTGCCAAGCCCAGGGCACCAGTTGACCATCTCTTCTGAGATGTAGGCCAGGCGGTAGCTGTCGATGACACAACGGCGATCACGTTCGGTCAGCTCGGCCCAAGACCGGCCCGCTGGATTGGCACCGCTGTTGGGATCGCGCTGCCCGGATTCGAACTCCGCGATCAGCTCGGCGATGGGCCGGGCACGGCAGGCGGTGTCGTCGAACCAGCTGTTGAAGATCTTCAGAAAGATCCACTGCGTCCATCGGTAATAGCAGACGTCGGTAGTGGCGAACTCGCGGCGCCCGTCGTGGCCGAAGCCAAGGCGGCGCAGTTGACGCCGCATGTTGGCGATGTTGTCCCGCGTGGTTACGGCCGGGTGCTGCCCAGTGTCGATGGCGTATTGCTCGGCCGGTAGACCGAACGCGTCATAGCCCAAGGGGTGCAGTACGTTGTGCCCGGTCATGCGCAGGAAGCGGGCGTATACATCGGTGGCGATGTAGCCGAGTGGGTGACCAACGTGCAGGCCTGCTCCGCTCGGGTAAGGGAACATGTCCATCACAAAGAACTTCGGACGGCCCGCGACTCGGTCGAATCCTTCCGCCAGTGGCCCCTTCGGGTTCGGGGTGTGGAAAGTTCCGTTTTTTTCCCAGCGGTCCTGCCAGCGCGACTCGATCTGGCTTGCGAGGCGTGCGTCATACCGGAACGGAGCCTGGCCTCCGCTGCCGGTGCCCGCCGCAAAGCCGGTGCTGTCGGCTGGGTGGGTGCTGTCGGCTGGGTGGGTGGTGTCGGCTGGGTGGGTGGTGTCGGCTGGGTGGGTGGTGTCGGCTGGGTGGACGCTGCGGGCTCGGCCGATGCTGCTGGCGCTGTCGGCGGTGTCAGCGCTGCCGTTAGCGGGAACTGGACGGCCCGCGCTTTTGCTCATGGGATCCTCACAACGATCTACTCAGGACCTGCCGTGCCAACACCAGCGCTTGGACCACGGCGCTGCCTTTTTGGTCAGTATCTCTTGCGGGACGCTCAACCCGGGCGGTCCGCTTCCCAACAGGGCCGCCGCGAATTTCGGCGGCCGAAACTCCATGGCTGCGGCCACGGAGATTCCACGGCTGGCGGCCACGGAGACTGCACGACTGGGGCAGCTGCGGAGACTCCGTGGCCGGGCGGCCGCGAAACTCCCGAGGTCAGCCGGAAAACGCCGCACGGTCGCGGCATGCATCCGCGAGGTCGGCCGCGGAATTGACAAACGCGGACTGGTTGACGGCGACGCCATTTTCGCTGGTCGCTGGCAGCGACCTCAGACGCGACGAAGTACAGCTACCACCCGGCCAAGCACGGTCGCCTCATCACCAGCAATCGGTTCGTAGGCCTCGTTCTGCGGCATCAGCCACACATGTCCGTCCTTGCGCTTGAACGTTTTGACCGTCGCCTCACCTTCGATCATGGCCGCCACAATGTCGCCGTTCTCTGCCACAGGCTGCTGCCTTACCACAACCCAGTCGCCATCTGCGATTGCGGCGTCGATCATCGAGTCACCTGCCACCTTCAGGAGGAACAGGGTGCCTTCGCCGACGACTTGCTTCGGCAACGGAAAAACATCCTCCACTACCTCTTCGGCGAGGATCGGCCCACCGGCGGCAATCCGCCCGAGGACCGGAACGAATGCTGTGTCGCGTGCGGCTTCGGACTCGGCTCTCCCGTCGATGCCGGCCGCGAGAGCTTCGCCGAGTTCGCCCGAAGGCCCTTCCGCCCGTATCGGCGGTTTGCCAGGCAGCCTGACCTCGACCGCGCGCGGCCGGTTCGGGTCCCGGCGCAAGTATCCCTTGCTTTGCAGCGTGGACAGCTGGTAAGAGACGCTCGATGTGCTGGTCAGGCCGACAGCTTCGCCAATTTCACGCATCGAAGGCGGATAGCCCCGGCGCTGCACGGATTCGCGTATGACCTGGAGGACGCGACGCTGCCGCCAGGTGAGCACGTGTGATGGGTCAGGCTGATCCGGGAATTCCAGCACTGTCGGGTTTCTTCTCTTCCCCCTCTTCCTCGGCGTAACCACTGGGTCGAGCGGGTGCTTGCGCGGCCGGCCCGGGCTCCGCCGTGCCGGGCCGCCACTTTCATTGCTGCTCATCTCCGCGGCCTCCTAATGCTCCTGCCTGACGCATAGCTGGTTGCTCCTGCCTGACGCATAGCTGCCGCCCGTTGGCGGCGACTGCTGCCCGGCCGGACTGCGGATGGGCTATCCGCGGACCTGCTGGCGTGCGCAGAGTGTGTTGGCTTACGGAGCCGACGTTAGCGGTTCTGATCCGCCACCTCAAACACCTGTTCGAGGGTCGTGGAAAATGTCGTACCCCTGCGATACAACCGTACTTGTGTTCGATCAAACGTGCGTTCGATCGAACACCCGTGCCTATTCGGAGGGAGACCGTCATGACGCCAAACCCTGCCGCCATCCCGGCGCTTAGGCTCACCCGGCGTGGCCGGATCGCGCTAGTTAGCTTGCTTGTTCTCACAGCAGTCCTGATTGGGCTTGCTGCGGCGGGTGGCGCAGCGGCGACAGGGACAGGCGTACCGACCCACGTTTACAAGCAGAATTTGTCGAAGGTTGTCGTGCGGCCGGGTGACTCGCTCTGGTCGGTCGCCGCGCGCGCCGAGCCGAACGCCGATCCCAGGCTGGTTATCCAGCAAATCACTGATCTCAATGCACTGCCGGGACCTGAGATCGCGGTTGGCCAGCGGCTCTGGGTGCCGAAGGAATGACCGGTCCCGCACGACATCCATGCTCGGCCATGAGTGGATCGCGCATGCCTGCATTCTGATCCGGGCGTGTCGCGCCGCTTCGGGTCCGGGCGTGTCGCGCCGCTTCGGGTCCGGGCATGTTGGGGCGGACGGTGCACAGCTGCCGCGGGGTCGGCCGGTGGGGGAGGTCCGTGTCCAGACGCTGCAGGGGCGGGCGGTGGGGAGGCCGGTGCGCTGATGCCCGAAGGCCGGGCGGTGGGGGATGCCCTGCCCAACTGCCCCATGATGGGCCGGTGGGGCTGGCCCGTACCTCAGTGCCGAAGGGCATGCCCGGCGCTCAGAGCGTCCCGCTCGCGGTGCCTGCGGCGGACTCTGCATCTGTGCGGTCCCGGCGGGCCGGCCTTGCGAGCCAGGCCAGGGTGTCGTAGTGTGAACCACAACATCTAGTAGTTACATCGCTGTAGTTAAACCATAGGTTGTGTTACGTAGTCGGAGGCGTACGTGCACTGCCCGTTTTGCAAGAACCCGGACAGCCGGGTTATCGACAGCCGCACGGCCGACGACGGCACGGCGATACGCCGCCGGAGATCTTGCACCGAATGCGGGCGCAGATTCACCACCCAGGAGTCTGTGATCTTGATGGTGGGGAAGCGAAGTGGTGTCACTGAGCCGTTCGCCCGTGACAAGATCATCCGGGGTGTGCGCCGCGCGTGCCAAGGCCGCCCCGTGGGTGAGGATAAGCTCGCGATCCTTGCTCAGCGAGTGGAGGATACGATCCGCGCACGTGGTTGTGCGGAGATTGCGTCGCACGAAGTGGGTCTTGCGATCCTGGGGCCACTCCGCGAGCTTGACGAGGTCGCGTACCTGAGATTCGCGTCGGTCTACCGCGGCTTTGAGTCGCTGGCCGACTTCGAGCGCGAGATTTCCCTGCTGCGGGCAGCCCACGTCGACGCCAGGCAATCACAGACGATTGAGGCAGCAGGCAGCGCGTCGGCCAAGGGGACGATCGACGGGGTGGAAGGCACCGCGCGAGACCAGGTGCGAAATACGCAGCACACGGTTCGGGAGGCACCGGCGGAAACAGCCGGCCAGACAGCGGCGCGACCGGTGCGAAATTCGCAGGACACAGCTCGGCAGGTGCCGACGGAAACAGTCGGCCAGACAGCGGCGCGACCAGATCTTGTCGACGTGGCGGCGCGGGTTCGGTGAGCGGACAGAAGCGGGTCTGGTGAGCGGACAAGAGAAGGTCCGGTGAGCGGACAGAGGAAGCAGTCCCGGACACGTGACACATCAGCACATCAGCGGCGGGCCTGCTAGCCCGATTTCCGGGCTAGCCCGGAAATCGGGCCCCGAAGCTCGGGCCCCCGGAACTCGGGCAAGCAGGCCAGGGTGGATCCCGATGGATCCCGGGAGGGGAGAACATGACGGAGACGGCAGGCGGTCAGCCGACACGCGCCGGAAAAGGCGCCCGCAAGCGGATGGCTGGTGGGCTGACAAGCCAGCGCATCCACACCAAGCCCGGCATCCACCCCTATGACGAGGTGACGTGGGAGCGCCGGGACGTGATCATGACCAACTGGCGAGACGGCTCGGTCAACTTCGAGCAGCGCGGAGTCGAGTTTCCTGATTTCTGGTCCGTCAATGCCGCCAACATCGTCACGACAAAGTATTTTCGCGGCGCGGTTGGAACCACCCAGCGTGAATGGAGCCTCAAGCAGCTCATCGACCGTGTGGTCGATGTTTACGTCTCGACGGGTAAGGCAAGTGGGTACTTTGCCACGGACGAGGATGTGGAAATCTTTGACCACGAACTGAAGTACGCACTTTTGCACCAGATCTTCAGCTTCAACTCGCCGGTATGGTTCAACGTCGGAACCACGTCACCTCAACAGGTCAGTGCGTGCTTTATCCTGGCTGTGGATGATACGATGGACTCAATTCTCGACTGGTACAAGGAAGAGGGCCTAATTTTCAAGGGCGGCTCTGGTTCCGGCGTCAACCTCTCGAGAATCCGGTCGAGCAAGGAACTACTGTCGTCGGGCGGCACAGCAAGTGGCCCGGTGTCCTTCATGCGCGGCGCGGACGCTTCGGCAGGGACCATCAAGTCTGGCGGCGCGACGCGACGGGCGGCCAAGATGGTCGTCCTCGATGTGGACCACCCGGATGTCGAGGAGTTCATAGAAACGAAGGCCCGGGAGGAGGAGAAGATCCGGGTACTCCGTGACACCGGGTTCGATATGGACCTCGGCGGCAAAGATATTACAAGCGTCCAGTATCAAAATGCCAATAACTCCGTCCGTGTCTCGGACGAGTTCATGCATGCCGTCGAATCAGGAGGACAGTTCGATCTGCTGGCCAGGACGACAGGCGAGGTCGTCGAGAAGATCGATGCTAAGGCACTATTCCGCAAGATAGCGCAGGCCGCGTGGGATTGCGCGGACCCAGGTGTCCAGTATGACGACACCATAAATGACTGGCACACGTGCCCGGAATCGGGCCGGATTACCGCAAGTAATCCCTGCTCAGAATACGTACATTTGGACAATTCTTCGTGTAACCTCGCCAGCATCAATGTGCTGAAATTCCTGCGCGATGATGACACCTTTGATGCGGGACGGTTTGCCCGGATCGTCGAGCTGATCATCACCGCGATGGATATTTCCATCAGCTTTGCGGATTTCCCGACCGCTAAGATCACCGAAACCACGCGCGCATTCCGTCAGCTTGGCATCGGATACGCGAACCTCGGCGCCCTGCTCATGGCAACCGGCCACGCCTACGACTCCGTCGGCGGCCGGGCAATCGCAGCAGCGATCACATCGCTGATGACCGGTACCGCCTACAAGCGGTCGGCGGAACTGGCGGCGGTGGTTGGGCCGTACGACGGGTACGCGCGAAACGCGGCCGCGCACAAGCGGGTCATGCGGAAGCACGCCGCGGCGAATGACACGATCCGGATCGTGGGCGGCATGGGTCAGGAGATTCTCGCCGCCGCGACAAGAGGGTGGCAGGAATGCCTAGCCTCGGGTGAGACAAACGGGTACAGAAACGCTCAGGCCAGCTTGCTCGCACCTACTGGCACCATAGGCCTCATGATGGACTGTGACACCACAGGCATCGAACCGGACTTGGCCCTGGTGAAGTTCAAGAAGCTGGTCGGTGGCGGCTCTATGCAGATCGTCAACCAGACCGTTCCGCGCGCCCTGGAGAACCTTGGCTACCAGCCCGAACAGATCGAGGCCGTCGTCGAGTACATCGCGGAGCACGGCCACGTCGTGGATGCGCCGGGCCTGCGCCTCGAGCACTATGAGGTCTTCGACTGCGCCATGGGAGAGCGCGCGATCAAGCCCATGGGCCATGTTCGGATGATGGCGGCCGTGCAGCCATTCCTCTCCGGCGCCATCTCCAAAACGGTCAATATGCCAGAGAGCGCCACGGTGGCGGACATAGAGGGCATTTACTTCGAGGGCTGGAAGCTCGGCCTCAAGGCGCTGGCGATCTACCGGGACAACTGCAAGGTCGGTCAGCCCCTCGCGGACGCCAGGAGAAACAAAACGGAGCCCGTCGTCACGGCCGCCGCGCAAACAGGTGCTGAGCTGCACGAGGCACCTGTGCGCCGGCGCCTACCCAAACAGCGCCACGCGACAGTGACGTCATTCGCGGTGGGTGGCGCCGAGGGGTACATGACCGCGTCGAGCTACCCGGACGACGGGCTCGGCGAGGTATTCCTCAAGCTGGGCAAGCAAGGCTCGACGCTGGCGGGGGTGATGGATGCCTTTTCGATCGCGATTTCAATCAGCCTGCAATACGGGGTTCCGCTGCGGACATGGGTCGAGAAGTTCACCAACATGCGGTTCGAACCGGCCGGGCTCACCGACGATCCGGACATCCGGATCGCTAGTTCGGTGATGGACTACATCTTCCGTCGGCTCGCGCTCGATTACTTGCCGTATGAGGAGCGGATGGAGCTGGGCATCCTCTCCGCAGGAGAGCGCAGCGCCGAGCTTGACCGGGATGACCCCGCGGAACTGGCGGAGGCCGACCCGGAGGCGATGGCTCAGTCCGCACCGGTGGAACATAAGCGTCCCGAACGGCTGCCGCAAACCGCCCCCGCTGCGTCGGCGCATTCATCAACTGAGCTGATCGAGCAGCAGCAGGGCCGCACCGCCGACGCTCCGCTCTGCCTCACCTGCGGTACCAAGATGCGGCCCGCTGGCAGCTGTTACGTCTGCGAAGGCTGCGGCTCGACCAGCGGCTGCAGCTAGAAGTGAGCGGTATTGCATCAGATGCAACGTCCGGCGCTGCGTGAACGGGGATGGGATTGACGGGAGGCGATGGGGAGCCGTCATGAGCCACCAATCGAAATGGCCGCCGACGTCCGGCCTCGCTGAATGACCTTCGGGTCAGTGATCCGGCGCGGGCCAGGCTCGTCGGCGAGGCGGTGACGTCGCTGCTCGACCAGGGATCCCGCCTGGGACCGCCGCTGGTCGTGGCGGTGGAGTCCGCTCTGGGGGCGCAGGACCCCCCACGAGGCGCTCGACTCCTCCTACCAGCGCCAGCTTGAGCTGCTGACGAGAGTACGGCGCGGCGTCGCTGACGTGGCGAGTCACCCAGGACCCGTAGAGGGCCTCTACGGGTCGCCCAGGACCCGTAGAGGCCCTCTACGGTCACCGAGACCCGCACGGCCGATCAAGCCGCACGGCCGATCAACCCGCACAATTCGCGTAAGATGCGCCCATGCCCGCGCGCAACGATGCCGTCGCCACCAGGGACATTCGCCCTGACGAACTAGAGCAGCACCGCAGGGAGCTCACCGGCTACTGCTACCGGATGCTGGGTTCCTTCTTCGACGCCGACGACGCTGTCCAAGAGACGATGATGCGGGCTTGGCGCGGCATCGAGGGTCTCGAGGGCCGCTCGTCCCTGCGCTCGTGGCTCTATCGCATCGCGACAAACGTGAGCGTCGACATGCTGCGCGGCCGCCAGCGCAGGGCCAGGCCGGTCGACATGGGGCCATCATCGACAGCCGATTCCGCCATCGGTCCCGTGCTCCCCGAGCAGACCTGGCTGCAGCCCATCCCGGACAGCCGCGTGCTTCCCACCGACGGCGACCCGGCTGAGCTTGCGGCCGCGAAGGAGACCGTCCGGCTTGCCTTCGTCGCTGCCCTCCAGTACCTACCGCCGCGGCAGCGGGCGGTGCTGATCTTGCGCGAGGTGTTGCGCTGGCAGGCGGCCGAGGTCGCCGAGCTGCTCGATACCAGTGTTGCGTCGGTCAACAGCGCGCTCCAGCGCGCACGTGCGACGCTCTCGGCTCACCATGTGGACGCGACGGGACCGCACGCGGTGGATGCCGATCAGCGGGAGTTGCTCGCCAGCTATGTGGATGCCTTCGAACGCTACGACATAACGCGGCTGGTCAGCCTGCTTCGCGAGGATGCGGTCATGTCCATGCCGCCGTTCGGGCTGTGGCTTCGGGGGCCCGTTGAGATGGGCCGCTGGTTCCTCGGCCAGGGCATCGGATGCCGCGGCTCACGCCTGGTGGCGACCACGGCCAACGGCGACCCGGCGTTCGGCTCATACCGCCCGGACGGCCAGGGCGGCCACCGGCCGTGGGCGCTGCAGGTCATCGAGCTCTCGGGGGACAGGATCGCCGGGCATCACAGCTTCGTCGTCGGGCATCCGGACTATCCGGACACCCGCCTCTTCACCGCATTTGGCCTGCCCGCCCACCTCGGCCCGTAGGCACTAACGCGCGGCCGAGGCCGTAGGCACTAAAGCCCAGCCGAGGCGCACGCACCAAGCGCCCAGCCGAGGCGCAGGCACAAGCGCGCCCGGCCGAGGCCGCAGGCACTAACGCCCAGCCCAGGCCTGCAGGACACGGTCGATCTGAACCCGTACCCGATCCCTGGCGATCTCGCGCGGCACGCCGGACATTAACAGCCTGTCGTAGTCGGTGTTCTCGTGCCGTACGGAGGCGACGACCGCCAGGGTGATCGCGTCCTCATCCAATGCGCGGCCTGCGGCGGACCGCCCGACCCGTCCGCTGCCCCGGGTACCGGTATGACGGGCGATCGACTCCGCGCGCGACGCCGGGCAGCCTGGAAACCGCCGCTTGATCTCCTGCGCCATCCGGGCCTGGAACGCCACGTCCTGATCTGCTCGCCGCTCGCGGTCGCGTTCGCGGCGCCGCATCCTGGCCTCCTCATCGGCGAGGCACTGCTGCTCGGCCTGGTCCAGCGCAGGCTCTTCGACGAGGGCGCCCTGGCGCTCGTAGCGTTTGCGCGAACGGCTCCAGCGGACCACCACGGCCGATAGGCCGCTCGCCTTCTTGGCGCGGCGGGTGAGCGCGGCATCCCCCGCGGGGAGGAACACCAGGTGATCCATGTCGGCGCAGGTCAGGCAGAGCGGCCCAGCATTGTCCATGATCAGAAAGTCGCCGGTGCCGCGGCAGTTCACGCAGGTCCAGTCCTTGATCGGCATAACGACGACCAGGTCTGGCGCCCTTGTCTGGCGCAGCGTCAGGTCGTTTCGCTCGGCCTCGGGCAGGGTGGCCGAGATCCAGTGCGTGCGGTAAGCACGCTCCAGTGTCGCGTCGCCATTTGCCGTGAAGCGAAGCTGCCGCCGGTCCCTGGTGGCCGCCGTGTAGTCGGTCTCGCTTGGCGTGAGGCCGCTCCGCCGTGCCCAGCGATCAAGATATTCGAGGGCCTCAGCTTGTTTGCGCGGCTCCACAGGGAGGAGTTGTTCCAGGTAGTCGACGCGACCCTGGCGCCAGCGGTCCACTACCGCGGGGGCCAGCCAGCCGATTCCGGTCAGCACGTCCACTGGTGTCACGAACCGCTGGCGGCCCAGGGCGGCTTCGGCCGCCGCTATGACCCGCCGTTCGAGCTTCGGCGCGGCGTTTGGGCTCACAGATGGGCTCACAGAACAGAGCGTAATGTGGCGGAGCCTAAGCGCTGGACCCGCTGGCTAGACGCGAACATCCGATTTTTCTCCCTAACGGCTGCCGCTTCGTGGCGCTGACCATCGCCGCCGTCTCGTGGCCCGGCGGGACCCGCCCGCGCGACTGCCATGATGGCAAGATGCGAATTTTGCGCACGCCAGGCGACCGCTTCACGGCGCTGCCTGATTTTCCTTACCAGCCCTGTTATGCGGACGTGCCCGACGGCGACGGCGACGGCGGCACGGTGCGCGTCGCCTGGGTGGCCGCAGGCCCACCGGATGGCCCAGCGGTCCTGTTACTGCACGGCGAACCGAGCTGGTCGTTTCTCTACCGCAAGGTGATGCGCGTGCTGGCGGACGCCGGGCTGCGCGCGATCGCGCCTGACCTGCCCGGTTTCGGGCGTTCGGACAAACCCGCCGAGGTCGCCGACCACACCTACGCGCGGCACGTCGAGTGGATGCGGTCATTCGCGTTCGACGTCCTCAACCTCGGCGGAATCACTCTCGTAGGCCAGGATTGGGGCGGGCTGATCGGGTTGCGGCTCGCTGCCGAGCATCCGGACCGGTTCGAAAGGATCGTGGCGGCGAATACCGGCCTGCCCACCGGGGACCAGGAGATGCCAGAGGTTTGGTGGGCGTTTCGCCGGGCCATGACCACCGGGGCCTCGATTGATATCGGCCGCTTCGTGCAATCGGGCTGCAAGAGGTCGCTTCCGACCGACGTGCGAGCCGCGTACGAGGCACCGTTCCCTGATCCGGGATATCAGGCTGGCCCCCGTGCCATGCCTGCCATTGTGCCCACCAGCCCCAGCGATCCAGCGGCGCCTGCCAACCGTGCTGCCTGGCAGAACCTGCTGGCCTGGGAGAAGCCCTTCCTCGTCGCATTCAGCGACGGCGATCCGATCACCGGGGGGATGGCGCCCATCTTCAAGCGCGCGATTCCAGGCGCTGCCGGGCGCGACCATCCAGTCATCGCCGGCGCCGGTCATTTCCTGCAGGAGGACGCGGGGGAACAGCTTGGTGAGGTCGTGGCGGCATTCGTCGTGGACACGCGCTGAGGTGGCATTGTCGACAGCGTCGGGTGTGGGTTTGTGACCTGCGGGTTGGTCGGATTTCTTCCTCGAGTAGCGGATTGTGTGCTGCCGTATCCACCGTGCGTGCGCTATACAGGGACGAGTGCGAGGAAGCAAGGTCCAGCCTCATGAGTCCTGGTCGCGGAATAACCCAGCGCAGGACTGGCTGAATCGCGCCCGTGGTGCGTTTGCCCGCGCGCCCGTCGGCCTGAAGATCGTCCTCGTGCTCGTATCCATTGTCGCGGTTGCCTTTGCCGCGCCGTTCTTGCTGCTCGCGGCCCTCGGGTTCGCGATCGTGGCGGTGCTTGAGGGCCGCAGGAGTGTGGCCGCGTCGGTGTCGGTAGCGGTCTGGGGCCTCGCGGTGGTGTCTGTCGCATCTGGAAGGCACCACGCATGGCTGATCGTGCTGCTCATACTGCCCTTCGCTGCCGTCGCAGCCGCCCATGCCAATGTGGTTGCGCGCTGGTACGTGCCCTGCCGCACGGTGGCCTGGACGCTGCTGTGGTCTGTCCCCGCCGGTGCCGCGGCGCTGCGCGTCTGGCCATCACGACCGATAATCGGGCTCGGTGCCGCCTGGCTGCTGGCCCTGGCGGTGCTCGGCTGGCGGCGGGCCCAGGCGATGCAAGCCGAGCGCGTGCATGGGCGCACGCGGCTGCGGAGCGGTGGGGTGGCGTCCTCGTACAGCTACGGGCACGTGGGCGACGCCGTTTTGCGCGAGCAGGCGGTCGCCAGCGATTCCGCATCTCGGTCCAGGGAAAGAGACACCGCGGGCAGCTCAGCAGAAACGGCCTTGCCGGCGATCTCGGTCGATGAGGCGATGGCCGAATTGGCCAGCATGATCGGCCTGGAGCCGGTCAAGGAGCAGATCCGGTCGATCGCGGCGTCGATCGAGGCCGCCCGGATGCGTGCCCTCGCCGGGTACGCGACCGAGAAGCCGATGCGCCACTTCGTCTTCCTCGGGCCGCCAGGAACTGGCAAGACCACCGTGGCGCGTGTCATCGCGAAGATCTTTTACGCGTTCGGCCTCCTTGACACGCCGTATGTGATCGAGGCACAGCGTGCCGATCTGGTGGGGGAATTCCTCGGCGCTACGGCAATCAAGACAAACGAGCTCGTGGACTCGGCGCTCGGCGGCGTCCTTTTCGTCGATGAGGCGTACAGCCTGGTTAACGAGGGTGACGGCCAGACGGACCGGTTCGGCAACGAGGCTGTCCAGGCGCTGCTCAAGCGCGCTGAGGATGACCGAGAGGACCTGGTCATCATCCTCGCCGGATACGAGAAGCAGATGGAGAACTTCCTGGCCAGTAACCCAGGCCTGGCGTCACGCTTCGCTACCCGGGTGAAGTTCCCCAGCTACAGTCCGGCCGAGTTGCTGCAGATAGCCGAGTCGTGCGTGGAGCGGCGGGGCGACGTGCTCGATCCCGACGCGCGGCCCGCGCTGTGGCGATCGTTTGAGGAGGTGGCGCGCCGCAGAATCGTGGATGACCTCGGCAACGGGCGGTTCGTCCGCAGTCTCGTCGAGAAGGCCGCGGAGGCTCGCGATGTGCGGGTCATGAGCAACGGGCGCAATCCGGATCCGGCCGAGCTCATCACCATCCGCGCCCCCGACACTGAGCACGCTTTCACCGAGCTCACCTCGCGGTTCCGCGGCTACGCGCAGACGCCCTCGCTGCACAGTGCGCTGGCCGAGCTTGACAGCCTCGTCGGGCTCGAGCCGGTCAAACACCAGGTCCGTGCGATCGCCGCCCAGCTTCAAGTCGCGCGCATGCGCGAGCGTCAGGGCCTGGCCAGCAAGCCACCCGCGCGGCACTTCGTGTTCACGGGCCCGCCTGGAACGGGGAAGACCACCGTGGCTCGGATCCTGGGCCGCGTGTTCGCCGCTCTCGGCCTGCTTGCCCGTCCCATCGTGATTGAGGCCCATCGTGGCGACCTTGTCGGCGAGCACCTCGGCTCCACCGCGGTCAAGACCAACAAGCTCATCGACTCCGCACTCGGTGGGGTGCTCTTCGTGGACGAAGCGTACTCACTCAACAATGCGGGCTATTCGGGCGGCGACGCATTCGGCGCCGAGGCAATCCAGATTTTGCTCAAGCGAGCGGAGGACGACCGCGACCGCCTCGTCGTCGTGCTGGCCGGCTACACCGGCGCCATGGAGGCGTTCCTTACCAGCAATCTGGGCATGGCGTCCCGATTCTCCACACGTGTCCGGTTTCCCAGCTACTCGGCCGTCGAGCTACAAAGCATTGCCACCCACCTGGCCGCCCTGGCCGGTGACACATTCGACGGCGACGCGCTGGCCGCCCTGGCGCAGATATTCGGCGAAATCTGCGCACAGGGCAGAGTGGATGAGCTTGGCAACGGACGGTTCGCCCGAACCCTCTTCGAGCGTGCGGGCGCGCACCGTGACCTGCGGATTGCCCGCCTTGGTGAGCATGCGAACGCGGTCCAGCTGACGACGGTGACGGGCGTGGATGTCCGCGCGGCGTATCAGGAGTTCATCTCGGCCTGAACCGCAGCGTCTGAACGCGGCGCCTGCCACGCTCCCCATCACGTGTCCGGCGGAAGCTCGCTCAAGGCGGCCGCGATGTCCTCCTCGTCAGGGCCTGCCTCGGTTACGGTCTCCATCAGCACGTGCAGGGCCTCGTGCCTCCCGGTGCCGAGGTCCAGCAGACGCTGCGCGGCTTCCCAGAGTTCCGGCGGTTCACCGCGCCACAGCCGATCCGCCAAGGCCACATGTAGGTCGATGTGCCTGCGCGGATCGCGGCTCGCGCCGTGCCGACCCGAATCGGGCTGGCCTTCCGCGGCGTGCCCGGTTTCAAGCAGCCGCCGCCGGTCGGCCGCATCCGCCGGATTGAGCTTGGCGAGGTCAACCCCTCCGTGGCGACCGCCGAGCAACGGGAACGCGAATGTTCGCCGTGCGAGCGCTTCAAGGTCGCCGTCCGGGAGCAACCTGTTCACCAGGTCCCTGTCCAGGCCGAAGGACTCGGGGTCGCGGTAGGTCTGCGCGAACTTGCCCATGGATTCGAATACGGAATCCAGCGTTGTCCTGATGGCTTCGCTGGGCAGGCCGGTCCGCCGTCCGGCCCAGCGTGTCCAGGCCGCAAGCACGTGCGGCATGGCCTCCTGCTGTCCCTGGCTGAGCATGACCTTGCGGGGAAGCCAGTCGAGCAAGAATCGCTCAACCTTGTCCGGGCTCATCCGCAATGGGCGGCGAAAATCCTGGTCGCAGCCAAAGTCGATGATTCGGTCCACGCACCGGCTGGCCGCCTGCCGGTCGGACAGGTCCTCAGCCTCGTCGGAAGCGAGGAACTCAGCCGCCAGCATGGCCCGGCGATCCCTGCTCCACGCCTGGCGCCGCGCACCGTGAGTGCCGGAACCGAGCAATGGGGGGCACGTTGTCATCCCAGTCGGCCGACCAGGGGGCAGGGCGCGGATTCGGGCCCTGATGAACGCGTGATAGGCCGCAAACGAGTCGCTGACCGGCGGGTCCCCGGTGCGATCGGTCGTGGCCAGCGCGGCTTCCAGGGTGCGCCGTGCGTGCTCTGGTGGCAGCGGCTCGAACTCTGCCTGACCCGCCAGGCTGCCTTGCGGGCCGGCGGCGGGCGATGGCCCGGCCGTCCCACGGCCCCGCTCGAGCAGCTTGTCCACCTGAGAGGTGACCCAGCCATCGCGGAGCATTCCGCCGAAGTTGTAGTCAACCGAGGCGACGAGCGCATGCTGTTCCTCGCCCGCATAGCTGAAGACGCACACGAGCTCGTCCCGATCACCATAGGTATCCCGGTTGACGTAGCAGTCGCCGGGTGCCACCTTGCCAAGCTCGTCGGCCCAGCGGGGCCGCGAGACACCACGCTCCATCAGCTTCAGGGCGGCTCGCTCGGCCTGCGCGGCCTGGCGGGATGTGCCAAGGCACGCGATGCCGGCCAGCAATGCCAGCGCGGCCGGGGTGTCCTGGCGCGACGCGTAGGCGACGAGACCCTCACCTATGAGTTCCTCGAGGTCAGCGGTCGCGCTATGCCGACCGCGGCTGCGCTGCTCGTGCGGGGCAGGCCCCTGCCCCCACCAGGTGCCGAGTATCTCGCTCACCATGAGTTCCGCGTCCAGCGCGCTGCGGACCGCGAGCAGTTCGCGCGCGGCCCGCAACATCTCCGCGAACAGCGCGTTCGGGGGCGGGTTGGCGGCTCCCGAACGAGAGCCTGACCTGCTATCGCGCGGTCCGTTGCGGGAGCCCCGGCTCGGACGGCCGTGCGGGCCGCCTGGGGGTTTGCTACGCCGTTGGCTCACCCTGCGTCCTAGTCGCCTCTCCATCCGTGCGCTGTGCGGCCCACGGCGTTTACGTTGTCGTCCGATATGCCGCGCATGGGATCCGCTGCGGCGCGGCGCGGTTTCGGGACCAAGCCTCTCAGATCTGCGCGCCACGGCGCCATCGATACGGCGGGCGGTTCGCACCCGGATTGACGCGGGTCACGGCCGCCCGGATGGCGGCACCGAGTTTACGAGGCCAAGCAAATGCTCCCGCGCCACCCGCTCCACCAGGCGCGTGGTGACCGCGAGCCCGAGGTGCTGCGCGCAGATCCAGGTCTCCGCGACGCAGCGCTCTATGTCGCCGGGCGCGAGCGCCGGGAATTCTGCGGTGAGCCGACGCGTGACTCTCTCGCTCTCGGCCGGATCCGCCATGCAATCCCGGTGGACTTGCCTGGCCGCGACGGTGCGCTCGATCACTGCCTGCATCTCGAACCCCTGTCAGCATGTATCAGCATGGCTGAGACGACGCGGTACCCCGCAGTCCCATTCCAGCCGCGCTGACCGCTCTGTCAAGAGCCGCGGCGTAAACCGCGTGCCAATTCTCTGTGACCGCAGCTCAGCCCGTGCTACAGGGAGCCGTCTTTTTGGCCGTCGGCTGCCGTAGGACCTTCCCAAACACACAGCCATCACCCGATGTAGGTGCCCCCGATAACGGCCGGTTGGAGCTCCGGCGTATCTAGTGTAGGACGCTGCACCCAAGCCTGTCATGTCACGATTGATCAGCACCATGATCTGCGAATTTACGACCTGTGGCTGGTAGGAGGCGCAGTCGCGGCACTTCACCGCAAAGCGGGCGGCGCCACGAGCCGTGGGCCATGCTTGTTGTTGGTTTGGCCATCCAGACCCGTGTCTGTTCGGCGAGCCAGCGCGGCGTCTGCTACGTACCGGTCCCCACCACGGCGCGAAGACCGATAGCCTGCTGTATTCAGGGCGCACTGTACGTCACCCACGATCATGAAGCACTGGACCTCGTCGAGCATGCCGGAGGCCGAAGGGAGCCATCGGATGGCAGGCGTCGGCCCCTTGCTGGGGTCAGCAGCGTGAGTACGGATACATCCGTGCCGCAGCCACGCGTTTCCGCGCTGGCCGTATCCGACTCGGCGCTCCTTACGACGCTGCTCAGGGAAGCCCCGATCGGTTTCGCTTTCTTCGGCCCTGATCTGCGGTTCCGGCGGGTGAATGGGACGCTTGCCCGGTTGCGTGGCCTAGGCCACCGCGAACACCTGGGACGGCTTCCATCCGAGATCTGGCCGCTAGACCTCGCCGCCAGGGTGGAGTCGGCCATTCGGCGGGTGCTCGCCGAAGACCAGCCGGTGTTCGAGGCGGATCAGCAGATCGCGACCACTGTCGTTGCCGAGGCGCGCAGCGCCAAGCCGTCCGGGGACTCCCCCGACACGCCGGCGGAGGTTCGTCACTGGGCCTTCTCCTGGTTCCCCTCGCACGACCCAGATGGAAAGATCACCGGTGTCGTGTTGATTGCCGTCGATGTCACCGACAGGCAGCGCAGCGAGGAGGCTGTCCGCCGGAGCGAGGAACGCTACCGTTCACTGGTCCGGGCCGGAGCGCAGGTGGTCTGGGTCACCACACCCACCGGTGAAGTCGTCGAGGATTCGCCGGAATGGCGGGCGATCACCGGCCAGACGCTGGATGAATACCTCGGAAGTGGCTGGCTCGACGCTATTCACACCGAGGACCGTGAGCGTGTGGAGCGAGTCTGGCGCGAGTGCGTTCGGACCGGCGCGGTGTTCGACACGTCGTATCGCGTCCGTACCCGCGCTGGGGCGTACCGGTACTACGACGTGCGGGCCGTGCCGATCACTCGCGATGGCGAGGTGGTGGAGTGGGTCGGCGCCAACACCGACGTAACGGGCCAGCGGGAGGCCGAGGAGATGCGCGGGCGGCTGACCGAGCAGCTCTCCGCCGCCGCGCTGCGCACCGCACGGCTGCAGCAAGCGACCTCGATGCTGGCGGAGGCGCTCACGGTGGAGCAGGTCGTCGAAGTGATCACAGAGGTTGGCCGGTCGGCGATCGGGGCCGACCGTTCGGCGGTAGCCCTCCTTGATCCAGAACGGCTGCGGCTAAGGACGATCAACGCGGCCACCATCCCGGAGATTCCTGGCTCACCCGCCGACGACATTCCGCTTGACCACCCGAGCATCATGACCACAGCCATCCTCACCAGGCGGCCCGTTCTGATTGAAACCCCTGAGGCGCTGCGGGCGACGTTCGACCCAGAAGCGAACCTCGACTTCTTCCTTGACCGCACCGACGAACACGCGTGGGTAGGACTGCCCCTGCTCGCCGCTGGGGCGCCGCTCGGCGCGCTGCGATTCTCGTTCTCCCGCCCTCGGAAGATCACCGAAGAGGAGCGGGTCTTCCTCGAGGCCCTGGCCGGCCAGTGTGCGCTCGCGGTTGAGCGAGCCAGCCTGTTCGAGCGTGAGCATAAAACAGCGGAGACGCTGCAGCGCAGCTTGCTTCCTGACCGCTTGCCTGACGTGCCGGGCGCCGTTCTCGAGGCCAGATATCTGCCGGTCGCCAGCAACATGGAGATCGGCGGTGACTGGTACGACGCCTTCATGCTCGCCGACGGTCGGCTCGCGGTTGCGGTCGGTGACGTAATGGGCAAAGGAGTCACTGCGGCTGCGGGTATGGGACGGGTGCGTAACGCCCTGCGCGCGCTGGCGCTGACCGATCCACGGCCTGCGGCCGTCCTGACTGGGCTGGACCGGCTGTTCGCGGCCACCGAGCTTGACGAGCAGGTGACGACCGTCGCCTATGTGGTCATCGACCCTGCTACCGGAGAGGGTGTGGGCGGCAACGCGGGCCACCTCCCGCCGCTGCTACTGTCTCCGGGCAGGCCGCCGCAGCTTGATGCCACGCCTGCTGGTACCCCACTCGGCTGGGCGAGCCCGCGCAAGCAATATCCCTTCCGCCTGCAAAAGGGCAACACTGCCGTCTGGTATTCCGATGGACTAGTTGAGAGCCGCGACCGTGGCCTCGACACCGGCCTTGACGAGCTGGTCGCGGTGGCCGGGCAGGCATCTGCGGAGGTGATCGCACATCCCGACAGGCTTCTGGAGTACCTGGTCAGCCGGATGCTCGCCGGTCATGAGCAGGATGATGATGTCACCGTTCTTGTTCTCCAGGTGCCCGATGAGACAAACGCGTGAGCCCAGGTGAGTACCTGGGAATGCCAGTATTCACATCGGCCAGACTGCCGGATTGGGACGATGCACCGTCCGGGGCGGCCTAGTGTGGGGCTGGCAAGGTCAAACAACCGGGTTGAGCATGGTCCGAATCTCGCCAGATGTTCGCAGGAGAGGTATCTTGTCGCCGGCTAGACAGCAGCGAGAAACAGCGGTCGCACTTGTGCATGACGCAGCGTCCGCGTCACAAGAAGGTGAGCCAGGCGCTGGTGGGCCTGTTCGCGGGAGCGCGGCCGGAAGGCGGCCAAGGGCAGTGAAGGAGGCGCAAGCGGCCCAGGCCGGGCAGGCCAGTGCCGAGCACGCTGCCGCGGCGGCTGACACGGCGCGAGCCAGCACATCCCGCAGGTCATACCCAGCATCCCCGGCAAGCGGTCGAAAGGCCGTTTCCGCTGGCAATCAGACCGGCTCCGCCGACGCGTCCGATCCGGCGGAGACGTTGGATCCGGCCGACGACGTAGACCAGGACGCCGTGGCAGACGCACCTGCGGGCGATGACGACCTGGACCTGGCCGGCCCGGAAGACGTTGCCGACCTGGAGGATATCGAGGACGTCGACGTCAGCGACGTCAGCGACGACATCGGAGCAGAACTCGAGAGCCCCACCGCGGCCGACGAGGGCGCCGAGACCGAGGATCTCGAGGACACCTCCGACGTCAGAGCTGACGCGGACGACCACGCCGACGATGTGCTCGCGGAGCAGGAGGCGACCCGCAGGACGCGGAGCTCCGATACGGAGGACGAAGCCTTCGTGTACGGGGATGACGACGACGACCTGCCGGCGGCGCAGGTAGCCGCGGCGGGCGCCACGGCGGACCCGGTGAAGGATTACCTCAAGCAGATCGGGAAGGTGCCGCTGCTCAATGCCGAGCAGGAAGTTGAGCTCGCGAAGCGGATTGAGGCCGGACTGTTCGCGGAGGAGAAGCTCGCTGCGAACGGCGTCGGGCCAGGCTCCGTCGGCCGGTCCGACCTGGAATGGATCGCCGAGGACGGCAGGCGCGCGAAAAATCACCTTCTGGAGGCGAACCTGCGGCTTGTTGTCTCCCTCGCCAAGCGGTACACGGGTCGCGGGATGCTGTTCCTTGACCTGATCCAGGAGGGCAACCTGGGTCTGATCCGTGCGGTCGAGAAGTTCGACTACACCAAGGGCTACAAATTCTCCACCTATGCGACCTGGTGGATACGCCAGGCCATCACCCGGGCCATGGCGGACCAAGCGCGCACGATCCGCATCCCGGTGCACATGGTCGAAGTGATCAACAAGCTGGCCCGCGTGCAGCGGCAGATGCTGCAGGATCTAGGCCGCGAGCCTACGCCCGAGGAACTTGCCGCCGAGCTCGACATGACCCCGGAGAAGGTCATCGAGGTGCAGAAGTACGGCCGCGAGCCGATCTCCCTGCACACGCCGCTCGGCGAAGACGGGGACAGTGAGTTCGGCGACCTGATCGAGGACTCCGAGGCAATCCAGCCCGGCGAGGCAGTCAGCTTCACGCTGCTGCAGGAGCAGCTGCACTCGGTCCTTGACACGCTGTCCGAGCGTGAGGCCGGTGTGGTGTCGATGCGGTTTGGGCTCACCGACGGGCAGCCTAAGACCCTTGACGAGATCGGCAAGGTCTACGGCGTCACCCGGGAGCGGATCCGCCAGATCGAGTCAAAGACGATGTCGAAGCTGCGCCACCCGTCCCGTTCCCAAGTCCTGCGCGACTACCTGGACTGACCCCTACGATCTTCAGCACGAGTGCGCCCGCCGCCCACGGCCACTGGCCATCGATCGTGACTCCGATCGCGGGGGAGCGGGCGCCGGGTAGCGGTGTCAGCGGTGCTTGCCGTTGGCTGCCGCCTGGAGCGTGGCAGCGTGGTTGGGCACGTAGGTTTGCGCATCCCGTGGCATCCGCACATAACCCTGCGAGGCTGGCCGCGGTGGCAGCCGCAGTGCCTGCCACTGGACGTCGTGATAAGGAATGCTGCGGATCAGGTGGGCGATCATGTTGATACGGCTGCGCCGCTTGTCCTCACTCTCGACGACATACCATGGCGCCTCGGGAATGTCGGTGTGGACGAACATCTCGTCCTTGGCGCGCGAGTAGTCTTCCCACCGGGTGATCGACTCAAGGTCCATCCTGGATAGCTTCCACCGCCGCATCGGGTCGTCCAGCCGCGACCGGAACCGGCGTTCCTGCTCCGCGTCACTTACGGAGAACCAGTACTTGCGCAGCAGGATGCCTTCCTCGACGAGCAGCCGCTCGAATATGGGGCACTGGTGGAGGAACGTTTTGTACTCCTCCTTCGTGCAGAAACCCATCACGTGCTCGACCCCACCGCGGTTGTACCAGCTTCGGTCGAAGAGCACGATCTGCCCGCCCGCGGGCAGGTGCTCCACATATCGCTGGAAGTACCACTGGGTACGCTCACGTTCGGTCGGCGCTGGCAGCGCCACGATGCGGGCGATGCGCGGATTCAGAAACTCCGTCACCCGCTTGATCGTGCTGCCCTTGCCTGCTGCATCGCGCCCTTCGAAGATCACAACAATGCGGGCGTGCTCGACGCGAACCCACTCCTGAACCTTGACGAGCTCCGCTTGCAGGCAAGCCAGCTCCTTCTCGTACAGCTGCCGGGGGAGCCGCGGTGGCGGCCCAGCGGCCTTCGCCAGCGCTGCTTTCCCCTTGCCGTCCTTGTGAGCCACTGTCGTTGTCCTCCCTCTCCATGGGGAGTCAACCACTCGGATGCCGCGAAGGCGAGGTGGCGGCGGAGGTTGCCGCACGCAGCGGGATTAAACGGCGCCCGGCCCCCTCCTCGAGTGGCCGGGCGTCATTATCAGAATCAGCGCTCGTGCGTTGCCTCCGCAGCGCGCGTAAGCCGTTCGGTCTCGTCCTGGATTTCAACAGCAACCTGGGCCAGTGCCGGCGCATGCTGCCTATTGTGATGCGCGCAGAACAACAGTTCCTGCGAGCTGGGCAGCAAGACCCTGACGTAAGCCTGAGCGCCGCACCGGTCGCACCGGTCGGCGGGGGTGAGCGGCTTGGTGGGGGCTAGGACTCCGGTCAACGTCGCTTCCTCGCCTTCAGCTGGCTTCCTTCGTGGGTTCCAGTTGGTAGCCATCATCGCTCTCAGCAGAGCACAACACCCAGCTGGACCTCCACGTTCCCAATCGAGCACTTCCTACGCCACGAGCGAAAATCTTCGCGGGAGTGAGCTGGATCACTTTCGCTCACTGTAACCTCTACGTACCACATTGTAGTCGCATTCGCTAACGCAAATGACATAATTAGACACTCTGCGCTCTGATGCGCCGGCCAAGCGGCGTGCCTGCCCTACGCTGTCGGCGGTAGCGGCTACCCTTCGGTGAGGCACCTGCTGAGGCACCAGCCCCGCCGGTGGCGAGGATCCGCCCGGAGGAGACACGCGTGAGCGCCCCGATCACCTCGGTCATGCCGACCGCGCCGGCCGGCGCCGACGCTTACACCGCGCACCACCTGTCCGTGCTCGACGGGCTGGATGCCGTCCGTAAGCGGCCTGGCATGTACGTTGGCTCGACCGACAGCCGCGGCCTGCTGCACTGCCTGTGGGAGATCTTCGATAATTCGGTAGATGAGGCGCTGGCTGGACACTGCTCCCGGATAGACGTCACAACTCATGTCGACGGCAGCGTGGAGGTACGCGACGACGGCCGCGGGATCCCGGTTGACGTGGAGCCAAAGACGGGTCTGACCGGCGTGGAGCTTGTGATGACCCGGCTGCACGCGGGCGGGAAGTTTGGCGGTGGCTCGTACACGGCTTCCGGCGGGTTGCACGGGGTTGGCGCATCGGTAGTGAACGCGCTCGCCTGCCGGCTCGACGTCGAGGTCGACCGTGGCGGCCATACCCACGCCGCCAGCTTCCGCCGCGGCGTGCCCGGCGAGTTCGCGGGTCCCGGCCCGGATGCGGCGTTCACCCCGAAGGCAGGCCTGCGCCAACTGCGGAGGGTCGCCAAACGCGTGACGGGGACGCGGATCCGGTTCTGGCCAGACCGACAGATCTTCCTGCGGGACGCGGCGATCCCGCCCGCTGCTCTGGCCGAGCGTGCCCGTCAGACCGCTTACCTCGTGCCCGGCCTTACCGTGTGTGTCGCCGATCGTCGCAGCGACGGCGCGGCCGGTGACTCGGATGGCGGCGCGGCCGGTCGAGCGGCGGCGCAGGAGTTCCGCTTCGATGGCGGCATCAGCGAGTTCTGCTCTCATCTCGCGCCGGACGACCCCGTCAGCGACGTGCTGCGGCTGTCGGGTTCTGGTCGGTTCACCGAGACAGTGCCCGTGCTCGACGACAAGGGCCACATGACGCCGGCTGATGTGGAACGCGAGCTGACCGTAGACGTTGCGCTGCGGTGGGGAAGCGGGTACGAGACCGTGACCCGCTCGTTCGTCAACGTCATCGCGACGCCGAAGGGCGGCACTCATGTCGCGGGCTTTGAACGGGCGCTCGTCCGCACCTTCAATGAGCAATTGCGGGGCGCCCGGCTGCTCAGGAACGGTGACGACCCCGTCATCAAGGAGGACATCGCCGAGGGCCTCACGGCCGTCGTCGCGGTCCGGCTACCGGAGCCGCAGTTCGAGGGACAGACGAAGGAGGTGCTGGGCACTCCCGCCGCCTCGAAGATCGTGGCGCAGGTCGTTGGCCAGGAGTTGCGCGCCTTCTTCACCGAACCGCGCCGAGGTCAGAAACAGCAGGGCCGTGCGGTCCTTGAGAAGGTCGCGGCCGCGGCCAAGGCACGGGTCGCCGCCCGTGAACACCGGGAGAATCAGCGCCGCAAGAGCGCGCTCGCCAGCTCGGCGCTTCCGGCCAAGCTCGTCGACTGCCGCTCCGCTGATGACCGGAGTGAGCTGTTCATCGTGGAAGGTGACTCGGCCCTGGGCACGGCGAAGCTCGCCAGGGACTCGGAGTTCCAGGCGCTCCTGCCGATCCGGGGAAAGATCCTTAACGTCCAGAAGGCGTCGCTCGCTGACATGCTCCGCAACGCCGAGTGCGCCGCCATCATCCAGGTGCTAGGCGCTGGGTCTGGCCGTTCCTTCGACCTGGACTCCGCCCGCTACCAGCGGGTGATCTTCCTGGCCGACGCCGACGTCGATGGTGCGCACATCCGCTGCCTGCTGCTCACCCTGTTCCACAGGTACCTGCGGCCGATGCTGGAGGCGGGCCGGGTATTCAGCGGAGTGCCACCGCTGCACCGGATCGAGCTGACCAATCCGCGCAAGGGGCAGCAGAAGTACCGCTACACCTACTCCGATCCTGAGCTCCACCGCTGCCTGCTCGAGCTGGAGCGCAGGGGCCAGCGGTGGCGGGAGCCGGTGCAGCGCTACAAGGGCCTAGGTGAGATGGACGCGGCACAGCTCGCGGAGACCACCATGGACCCGCGGCGGAGAACGCTCCGGCGGATCCGGGTGGAGGACGCGGAGGCGGCAAGCGCCATGTTCGACCTCCTGATGGGCAATGTGGTCGCGCCGCGCCGCGACTTCATCGTGGGTGGCGCAGCCGAGCTTGACCCGTCCCGCATCGACACGTGACGGGGGTTCCACGGGTCGTCCCCCCGGGCCAGCAGGCTCAGGCAAACCTGGCGGGCGCCGCGCGCCTTGAAGATGGCCGGCGGCTACCTGTTACGTAATAATTACTCTTCGTGAAAGAACGCTTTCTGCCGGCCAAGAGCCCGCGTCAAGCAGGCGCCAAGGACATGATCGCCGGATACCTTCACGAGCAGGCGCACTGGCGCATGGACACCATCGACGGAGATCCTCTTCGCGCTGCGCACTGTGTGCTAGCCCTCATCGACGCAGCCGAATACATCCGGGAGCTCCCTGGAAACGACGCTTGCGTGACCGCGCTTGCCGTTGCTGGTTGCTTCGCGGATGGATCCTTCGAACCAGATGACGCGATACGGGATTTCATCCGGCGCTGGCAATTCGAAGATCGCATCATGGCCGGGCCGAGAGACCTGCTGAACGAGCTCGCCGTGCGATGCGGTTCCCTCGGGCATTCTCTTGTTCCGCCCCAGCCGCGCGCTCCGCTCGACGGACGGGTATCGCCGCTGCCTGCGCCCGCACATGACCGCCGGGCATCTCAGGACGGCGTGTCGGCCATCGCATTGGGTGCTGATCGCCGCAACGGTTCGGCCCGAAGCAGGCGTCGGCGGCGTCGGCCTGGCTCGTTACGCTGGCTCGTTTTCCGGCTTCCACTTGATGCTGCAGCCGATGCTGGGTTTGTGCGGCTCGGGGACCGGCTTGGAATCAAGCACCAGCTCTATGGCGGCGCCGAGCATACGGCCGTCGTTTGGCACGTGGTTCGATGGCCGCGCGCCATCCATCTCGCCCCGGTAGGCCAGCCGCCGATCGGTGCCGTAAAGGAAGAAGTCCGGCGTACAGGCGGCCCGGTAGGCCTTGGCCACCTCTTGCGTCTCATCAACCAGGTACGGGAAATGAAACGCCGCACGCGTGGCCTGCTCGGCGAGACTCCGCGCGCTGTCGTCCGGGTAGCGCGCGGTGTCATTGCTGCAGATCCCCACGGTGGCGAGACCTAGTCCTGCGTAGTGGGCGGTCACGTGGGCGAGCCCGCGCTCGATGTGGCGAACGTAGGGACAGTGATTGGACAGGAACACGACCAGCAATGCGTGCGCATGGCTGAAGTCGCTGAGCGCGATCGTATAGCCACGCACCGACCGGAGCCTGAATTCCGGCGCGGGAGAGCCGAGCCCCACCATGAACGAGCTCTTCGCCGACATACCTCCATTCTGCCGTACTCCTCACCGCCGCGCCGAAATGCCCGCCCCGACGAACCCGAGCGGATGCGCAAGCTCCACGCCCGAGCCATCCCGCCTGCCGAAGGCGCCCGGCAGGTCCACCGGCGCGCCCGCTGCCGTGGCCCCGAACGCGGGGGCGGGCCCCGCCCAGGCGAGGATCAGCTGGTCCTCACCTTTGAGCAGCCGGTGGCAGCGCACCCCGCCGGTGCCGCGGCCCTTCGGCGGAAACTCGCGGTAAGGCGTCACCTTCACCCCCCGAGCGCTGGTGCCCGGCAACGCATTGCTGCTGCCCGCGACGGTGACAGCGACAGCGTCGGCCGGCTCTACCACGGCACCGAACCAAACGACACGGGCACGCCGGCTCAGCCGGATCCCCGCCATCCCGGCCGCCGCGCGGCCCTGCGGCCGCACCGAGGTAGCCGGGAAGCGCAGGAGCTGCGCGTCGCTCGTCACCAAGACCAGATCAGCCGCGCCGGACGGTTGAGCCGCGCCGACCACCTGGTCACCCTCCTTCAGCGCGATTACCTCGAACTCGTCGCGCGCCTGCGGGAAGTCCGGCGCCACCCGCTTCACCACGCCCTGGGCGGTGCCGAGGGCCAGCGGCGGGGCTTGCGGATCGAGCCCCATCAGGCCGACCGCGGTCTCGCCGTCGCCGAGCACGATGAACTCGCTCAGCGGAGCGCCGCCCGCGAGCCCGGGCGCATGGGCGCTGGGCGGCAGCGCCGGGAGCTCGAGAACGCTCAGCCGGACCAGCCGGCCCGCCGAGGTGACAACCCCGACGCTGCCCCGCGCTGTCGCGGGGCCAGCCGACGCGATCACGTCGTGCGCAGCGCGCGGCCCCCGGCCAGCGGCGTCGGCGTTGCCGGGTGGGGCGCCTCGCGGCAGCCGTTCGGAATCCTGGGTGGCGGTCCGGGCGACCAGGCCGGTGGCCGACAGCAGGACCACGCACGGGTCGTCGGGTACCTCCAGCGGCACCGCTGCCGTCTTCGGCGTGCCCCCACCCTGGCCCTCGACCAGCACGGTCCGCCGGGGGGTGGCGAACCGCTCGGCGACCCCGGCGAGCTCACCCGACACCACCGCGCGGAGCCGTTCCTCGGACTCCAGGATCTCGGTCAGCTCGGCGATCTCGCGCTGCAGCGTTTCGCGTTCGCGCTCGAGTTCCAGCCGGTCGTACTTGGTGAGCCGGCGCAGCGGGGTGTCCAGGATGTAGGTGGCCTGGATCTCGGACAGATCGAACACCGCCATCAGCCGTTGTTTGGCCTCGGCGGCGTCCTCACTCGAGCGGATGACCTGGATGACCTCGTCGATGTTGAGCAAGGCGATGATCAGGCCGTCCACCAGGTGCAGCCGGTCCTCGCGCTTGCGGCGCCGGTAGGCGGACCGGCGCCTGACCACCTCGATGCGGTGATCCACATACACCCGCAGCAGGTCACGCAGGCCGAGTACGCGGGGCTGCCCATCGACGAGCGCCACGTTGTTGATGCCGAACGACTCCTCCATCGGCGTCAGCCGGTACAGCTCCTCGAGCACCGCCTCGGCGTGGAACCCGTTGCGCACCTCGATCACCAGGTGCAAGCCGCGCAGGCGGTCGGTCAGGTCTTTCAGGTCAGCGATGCCGGCCAGCCTCTTCGCCTGCACCAAGTCCTTGATCCGCGCGATCACCCTTTCCGGTCCGATGGTGTAGGGCAGTTCAGTGATCACGATCCCGGTTCGCCGGGCGCTCACCTTTTCGATCCGCGCCGTCGCCCGGGTCCGGAACGTCCCGCGGCCGGACTCGTACGCCTCCCTGATCCCGTCCAGGCCGACGATCTTGCCGCCCGTCGGCAGGTCAGGGCCTGGCACGAAGCGCATTAGCGTGTCGAGGGTCGCGTCGGGATGGTCGATCAGGTGCCGCGCCGCCGCGATCACCTCGCCGAGGTTGTGTGGCGCCATGTTGGTGGCCATCCCTACCGCGATCCCGGACGCCCCGTTGACCAGCAGGTTCGGGAACGCGGCCGGCAGTACACCGGGCTCGGTTTCCTGGCCGTCGTAGTTAGGCCCGAAGTCGACGGTGTCCTCGCCGATCGATGCGACCATCTCCATCGCGGCGGGTGCCATCCGGGCCTCGGTGTAGCGCATCGCTGCAGGCGCGTCGTCGCCACCGAGGGATCCGAAGTTGCCGTGCCCGTCGATCAGCGGCAGCCGCATCGCCCATGGCTGTGCCATCCGCGCAAGAGCGTCGTAGATGGCGCTGTCACCGTGCGGGTGCAGGCGGCCCATCACCTCGCCCACCACCCGCGCGCACTTGACGTGCCCGCGATCCGCCCGCAGCCCCATCTCGTTCATCTGGTAGAGGATCCGGCGCTGCACGGGCTTCAGCCCGTCCCTCGCATCGGGCAGTGCACGCTGGTAGATGACCGAGTACGCGTATTCGAGGAAGCTGCCGCGCATCTCCTCGGCGACGTCGATGTCGACGATCCGCTCTTCGAAGTCGTCGGGCGGCGGGGGGGTCGTGGTGCTGCTCCGTCGGGCCATGCCCCCATTGTCCCGGTACCGCCGACGATTTTCCCGAACGGCTGCCGCGTGGCGCGCGCACACCCGATGCGGGCTCGCCCCGCGGCAGCCGTTACGGACGAGTTCTGGTTGTGGGCTGCGGTCTAGAGTGCCGGGCGGGCCCCGACCTGGGCCAGCGCCTTCGCCGCTAGGCGGTTGCCGGCGGCGAGCGCCTCACCCGGAGGCTTCTTGTCCAGCCACGCGGGCAGGAAGCCGGCGCAGAACGCATCACCGGCGCCCGTGTGATCCACGGGCCGTTCCACTATGAATGCGGGGGCGTGGACCGGTTCCGGCTGCCCGTTGGCGTAGAACAGGGCGCCATCGGCGTCGAGCTTGATCACAACCTGCGGGTACCAGGCGGTGAGCACCCGCGCCGCCTGGTCGGGTTCATCCCGCCCGGTGAGCACGCGCGCCTCGGGCTGATTGGTGAAGAGAAGCACGGCACCGTGGCTCAGCTCGAGGAATGGCTCGGCACCGATCCGCTCGATTGGCGCGAAGGAGGCGCCGTCGACGGAGATCGACATGCCGGCCCGCTTCGCGAGCCCAAAGGCGGCGAGCGCCGCGGGCCGCGATCCCTCGTTCAGCAGCGTGTATCCCGACATGTGCAGGTGGCTGCCTGGCGTGAACAGATCTTTGGGCAGATCCTCGGGGGAGAGCGCGGCGTTCGCGCCGGGATCGGACAGCAGTGTGAGCTCACCCCTGTGGGTGACCATGACCACGCAGGTTCCCGTTGGCCGCTCAGGGTCCATCACCAGCCGGGCATCGACGCCATAACCCATCAGCTCCATGTCCCGGTTGCGGCCCGCGATGTCCGCGCCGCGCCTGCCGACGAACGCCACCTCGGCGCCCTCCACGGCCATCCACGACGCGACGTTCGCGCCGGATCCACCGCCATGCATGGTGACGGTCGCAGGCGTGTCACTCCCCTTGACCAGTGGGAATGCGGCATGGGCGACCGCATCTGTCATGAGATCCCCAACGACGACTATGCGCGTCACTGTCGTCACCACCTCGTCCAGGGCGCGGACGGCGATCCGGTTGACTGAAGACTTTGGGCCGACGGGGTCCGTGGAACACACATAGGCTCAGGCCCAGCACTCTCCGGTAAGTGCCGTTATTTCTTGCAGCGTAGAGAAACTTAACAGCTTTTCCGTCATCCTGGCAGCGAGAGTGTCCGGCCCGCTACCACAAGAATGGCTTCCTCGGACTGTTCGGCCAGCAACTGATTGAGGCGGCCAAGCTCGTCACGGAAGATGCGGCCACTGCTGGTACCGGGGATGACCCCGAGTCCGGTCTCCTCGGTCACGGCGATGACGTGCGAGTTCGTGTCTTTCCACGCGGCGACCAATTCACCGGTTCGGCTCGCCAGGTGCTTTGCGACGACACGGTCCCCTTCGGGGCGGTGCCATGCGCGGCACTCGTCCAGAACCGCGGTGAGCCAGCTGCCGATGCTGTCGATGAGAACCGTGCCACAGGCTGCGGTGGCACGCAGGACAGCCGCTATATCGGTGGTTTCCACCGTCTGCCACCAGGAAGGCCGGCGGGCGCGGTGCGCGGCAACCCGGTTCGGCCACTCCGTGTCTCCCGGGCGCTCCGGCCCGGCCGTGGCTACATAGGTGACGTCCGGCTCGGCCGCCATCCGGAGTTCGGCCTCGCTGGACTTACCTGAGGAGGCGCCGCCAAGCAGCAGCACACGCCAAGGACGCGGCTGGGCTTGTGCGGGCGGCGCCTGGCCCTCGGCGGCGGTTATGTGGTCACCGTCGCTGACGGGCGAAACCCGCCAGATCCGGCACCGGCGCGTGAGTTCCTGGCGCGAGACCAGCCGGTGATCGACGTGGATAGGGGCGACCGTGGTGGTATCCGTGATGAGACGGCGCCTCCTGAGCTGGCCGAGCTGGGACGGCTGGTTCAGCAGGTCGAGAAGGGCAATCTGGTAAGGGTCGGCGCCGTCCGGGGGTCGCGGTACCGCGCCAGGTGCTCTGGCGCAAAGCAGCCTGCCTCCATCGGGTGCGGTGACCTGAAGGCCGTCGGTGACGAGCTCGGCAAGGTAGCCGTTCGGCACAGGCGAGGCGACCCGCAGCTGTGCCGCGGTGGGCGGCGGCGCGGTGGCTGGCGGGGCCGCGCGTGGCGGCGGGGCCGCGCCTGGCGGCGGCGCGGTGGGTGGCGGCGCGGTGGGTGGCGGCGCGGTGGGTGGCGGCCAAGCGATTCGTAGGACCCGGTCGATCAGGATCTCGGTGCGAGCGCGCGCCACGCCGTCCCGGCGTGCGCCGGAGCAGGAGGCGCACCGGCATCCGGGCTCGGGCCATCCGGCCGGGCCACCGGTTCCCGCCAGCTGCACGTCCATATGGTCGTGCAGTGCAGCACGGGCATGCGACAGGCGTCAAACGTCGGCTCGCGGTGGCCCGTTTTCGGCAGCGGCTGTCGCGAGAGATGGCGGTCTCACGCAGGCTCTAGACTTGGCACGGTGAGCTGGACCTGGCGGTACGAAACGGCGAATGGCCAACAAGTCTCCACGAAGGCGCTGCCCCACGAGACCTTCCCCAGCCAGTCGGACGCGGAGACCTGGCTCGGCGAGCGCTGGCGCGTTCTGCTCGCATCCGGTGTCGACCAGGTGCAGCTTCTGGAGGACGACCACGTTGTCTACGGCCCGATGAGCCTGCACCCCGCTGACTAGCCGGCTTGGCGGCGGTTGGAGCCGCTCGAGAAACCCGATCCGGCTCGCGCGCGCCGCAGGCGCGCGGACCAGCGCAGCGAACCGGGTTCTCAAGCAGGCTATTAGGGTCGGCGGGGCGGGCTTGCCGTTTTGGCCGGGTCGCGCACGATCACGGGCGAGAGTACCTCGTCGATCTGCCGCATCGCCGAGTCGCTCAGCCGGACCCCGGCCGCCCTCGCGTTCTCCCGCACCTGCTCCGGCCGGGTCGCGCCGGTGATTGCGGCGGAGACATTGGGGTTCTGGAGGGTCCACGCGATCGCGAGCTGTGCCAGTGACAGCCCAGCATCCCCCGCGACCGGTCTGAGCTGCTGAACCCTCGTGAGGATGGCGTCGGTGAGGTAGTGGCGGATGAAGCCCGATCCGCTCGGGTCAGTGGCCCGCGAGCCGGTAGGGGGCGCGGCGCCCGGCTCGTATTTGCCGGTTAGTGCGCCCTGGGCAATGGGAGACCAGACGATCTGGCCGATGCCCTCCTTTTCGCACAGCGGAATCACCTCGGATTCGATCACCCTCCAGAGCATGTTGTACTGCGGCTGATTGGACACGATCTTGTCGAATCCCATCTGTTCGGCGATTCGCAATGCCTCGCTGATCTCCTCTGCGCGCCACTCGGAAACGCCGACATAGAGCACCTTGCCCTGCCGGACAAGATCGTCGAATGCACGCAGGGTCTCGTCGAGGGGTGTCTCGTGGTCGTAGCGATGCGCCTGGTACAAGTCGAGGTAGTCGGTCCCCAGCCGACGCAGCGAGCCATGTGCGGAATCCATGATGTGCTTGCGCGACAGCCCCCGGTCGTTCGGCCCTGCGCCGGTGGGCCAGTACACCTTGGTGAAGATCTCGATGGATTCGCGCCGTACGCCGTTAAGCGCACGGCCCAGGACCTCTTCGGCCCGGGTTCCCGCGTACACATCGGCCGTGTCGAACGTGGTGATGCCCTCGTCGAGTGCCGCGGCGACACATGCCCGCGCCGCGTCCTCTTCCACCTGCGAGCCGTGTGTGATCCAGTTACCGTAAATAATTTCGCTGATTTTCAGGCCGGTCCGGCCGAGGCGACGATGCTCCATGAGCCCGTACCTTATGTGGTCGTCGCGCCCGTTGGGCATCGTAGGGACCTGGCCACGATGCGTGCGCGACGGGTCGCACTCTTACAGGCGCAGCAGCCGCTCGGCGTTACCGTGCGCGACCTTCTCGCGATCCGCAGGGCTCAGTGGCGCCCGGTCGAGAAAGGCGCGAGCCGTGGTGTTGTCGCTGAACGGGTAGTCGACGGAGAAGAGGATCCTGTCGGCGCCCAGGACCATGAGCGCGCACAACAGCGGCGGATCCGTGAAGTAGCCGCTCGTCGTGATGTAGAAGTTCTCGTGAAAATACTCCGCCACACCTCGCTTGAGGTGGGTGGCGACCGGGCTCAGCCGCTCGTCGGCTCGCGCCAGGGAGAACGGGATGTGTTCACCCATGTGCCCGATGATCACGCGCAGCCGGGGGAAGCGGTCGAAGACACCGCCGAGCACCATGCGCAATGCGTGCAAGCCGGTCTCGGCGTGCCATCCCCATCCCGCCGTCGCGAGCGCCTCGCTTACGCGCGCTTCGAAGCCACCGTAGTAGGCCTCCATAACATGGGCGGCCGGATACGTGGGGTGCAGGTAGATGGGGACATTGAGGGACTCGGCCCGTTCGAGGAGTGGCCAGTACGCGTGATCATCAAGAAAGCGGCCGCAGGTGTGGCCATGAATCATGGCTCCTTTGAACCCGAACTCCGTCACGGTGCGCTCGAGCTCCGTGGCGGCCGCGGCTGGGTCCGGGGTGGGAAGGGTCGCGAATCCGGCGAACCGGCCGGGGTGAGCCGTGATGGCGGCCGCCAGCCGGTCGTTGGTCCGGGCGGCGAGTGGTATCGCGACGGCAGCCTCGAATTCCTGCGTCGCGGGAGCGTTGACCGAGAGCACTTGCACATCGATACCGGCGGCGTCCATGTCGGCCAGCCGGTGCTCGCCCAGGTCGTCGAGCCTTGACAGCAGGCCGGCCGACGGGCCGCGCCGCTCATGCGGTCCCGCGGCGGCGCGGATGGCTGCGGTGGAGAAGTGCTCCTCGATGGCGATGACACGCACCGCGTGCCCTCCGCTGCCCGTCAGATCTTGTCGCCGCGCTTGACCCGCGGCGGGGGAAGGCGAAGCCTGCGAAGCTGCGCTGAACGCAGCGCGGCGTAGAAGCCGAGTCCCTTTGTGGTTTCGCCCGGATAGCGTTCGGCAGCCATCTTGCGCACCCGTCGTGCGGTGATGATTCCCTCTGTGAGGACCGTGACCAGCGTCGCGAGGACCAGTGGGTAAACAAGCAGCTTCGCCGTGGCCGAAGGCACGATGAACAGCACGAAGAGAACCCCGACGACATAGAGGTAGTACTCGCTGAGCAGGCGCCGGGAGTCAACATAGTCGCGGGCGAGAGCCCGCACCGGGCCTCGGTCCTTTGCCGGAAGGTATCGCGGGTCGCCACGCTTCAACCCTTCGGCCCGGCGTGATCGCTCGGCTCGCTGGCGATCGCGACTCTGCCGCGCGGCCTGCTTGCGATTGCCAGGAGCCGTTACCGGCTGGCGGCGGGGTGTCGCCGCGCTGCGCTTGGGCGTCGGCCGGCCCTTGGCCGCGCTGGCGGACTTCTTCGCGGGCGTGGCGCCCATCGAATTATCGCCATTTGCGGCGGCGCCATCCGCGGCAGCCGGGCCCGCCCCGCCCGTCTTGCTGCGAGCAGGCTCATTCGCCGAGGCTGCGCTATGACGTCGGAACACGCGCAAAGCCTACCGGCACTGAACGTGGTGACTGCCACATACGTGAACGCGTAGGGTGGAATCCGATCAGCCGGAACCGCCGACGTGCGCGCATCGGTCGGCAGAGCATGCGTCGACTGGTTCTAGAGTTGATTACACCAAGCACAAGGCCAAGCGGGCACCGTGAGACGGCCTACAGGACGAAGGGGACGGCCGCGCCTATGAGCGTCATGAAGCGGGTGTCGATGATCTTCAGGTCCAAGGCCAACAAGGCCCTGGACAGGATGGAAGATCCTCGCGAGACCCTCGACTACTCCTATCAGCGCCAGCTTGAGCTGCTGACCAAGGTCCGGCGCGGCGTCGCCGACGTGGCCACGTCCCGCAAGCGTGTCGAGTTGCAGATCAACCAGCTCGAGCTCAACTCACGCAAGCTTGAGGACCAAGGGCGAAAGGCGCTGTCCGGCGGGCGTGAGGATCTCGCTCGCGAGGCCCTGACCAGGCGTTCTGGGGTGCAGGGCCAGATCAGCGACCTGCGTGCGCAGTACGCCTCGCTTCAGGCGGAGGAGGAGAAGCTGACGATCGCGTCGCAGCGACTCCAGGCGAAGGTGGATGCCTTCCGTACCCGCAAGGAAACGATCAAGGCGACCTACACCGCTGCGGAGGCGCAGACCAGGATCGGCGAGGCCGTCTCGGGCATCTCGGAGGAGATGGGAGACGTCGGCATGGCGATCCAGCGTGCCGAGGACAAGACCGCCCAGATGCAGGCCCGGGCGGGCGCCATCGACGAACTGCTGGCCTCTGGCGCGCTCGAGGACTTCACTGGTGGCGGCCAGCAGGACGATATCCAGGCCGAGCTTGACCGGATGAGCAGCTCGTCGGACGTCGAACTTGAGATGCAGCGGCTCAGGGGAGAGATCGGCCAGGCCGCGCCTGCGCAGATCGAGAGCGCACCCAGCGGTGCCGGGAAGACGGCGCGCGCCGGCGAGGCGGGAACGACCGGCACCGGGCCGACCGCAAGCCCCGACACCGGGCAGGCGGGCACGACCGGCACCGGGCAGGGCGCCACGTCAAACACCGACGGGCTGGCCGGTCAGCAGTCTCCCGCACAGTCGGCCGACGAGCCGCCCGCCCATGGGGAGGGTGCATGATCGTCCGTATCATGGGCGAGGGCCAGCTGAGCATTCCTGACTCCGCGGTGACCGAGCTCAACGTTCTCGATGAAAAACTTGATGCCGCGCTGAAGGGCGGCGACGAGACCTCATTCCGCGCCGCGCTCGAGGCGCTGATCAGCAGGATCCGCGAGGTAGGCTCGCCAGTGCCCGTGGAAGCGCTGAGCGCCTCTGACCTGATCCTGCCGCCGCCCGACGCGACCATGGACGAGGTCAGGCAGCTCATGAGTGAGGACGGCCTTATCCCGGACTGACGCCAGGGCTGACAGCATGTACTCATCCTGGGTGCCAGCGCTGGGAAGGTGGAGATGGTGATGGCGCGTACCCGATTCGCCCCTGACCGCGGTCTAACGGCGCGGATGGGCCTGACGATGTTTCTGCTCGGGCTCGTCCTCGTTGTCTTCGTTTTCGCGATCATTTTTATCCTTGGCCGTTTCGGCGTGTCCATGGGCGGCATCGTGTTCATCGCGATCCTGTTCGGTGGTGGCATGACGATCGCCTCCCTGTTCTTTTCCGACAAGATCGCCCTCAGGGCGGCGGGGGCCAGGGTCGTCAGCCCACAAGAGGCCCCGGAACTGCACGGCGTCGTGGACCGGCTCTGCGCGCTCGCGAACATGCCCAAACCGAGGGTGGCGATCTCCGACACGAACATGCCGAACGCCTTCGCCACCGGGCGCAACAGCAAGGTGGCCGTGCTCTGCGTAACGACGGGACTGCTGCGCCGGCTGGATCGCGCCGAGCTGGAAGGTGTGATATCGCACGAGATGTCACATGTGGCGCACAGAGACGTCACCGTGATGACGATCGCCTCGTTCCTCGCCATCGTCGCGGGCCTGATGGTCAGGTTCGCTTTCTACTCCGAGCTCTTTGGCGGCGGTCGTCGGCGTGACAGCAATGACAACTCGGCGCTCGTGATGCTTGCGATCATGGCAGTGAGCATCGTCGTCTATGCGATCAGCTTCCTGCTGATCCGCGCCCTCTCCAGGTACCGGGAGCTGGCCGCCGATCGCTCGGGTGCGCTGCTCACTGGCCAGCCCTCTGCGCTGGCGAGCGCGCTGCAGAAGGTGAGCGGCGACATCGCGCGAATCCCGGTCAAGGACCTGCGCGCCGCCGAGGGCCTTAACGCCTTCTACTTCGCGCCCGCGCTCGCGAAGGGCAGCATCTCTGCCCTGTTCTCCACGCACCCATCGCTGGATAAGAGGCTGGCCCAGCTGGCCAAGATCTCACAGCAGATCGGCAGGTGACGGTGGGGTTTCTGGATGCGCTGCTCGGCCGGTCAAAGCCGGTGCAGCCGGATCTGGACCGGCTCTTTGCCCTGCCGTCCGCTGCCATCACCTTGGCGGCAGGCACGTCGTTCGTGCCGACAGGAGTGGGCTCGGTCTGCTTTCGTGCCATGGAGGGCCGGGCGTTCGACGATATCGAGGCCGAGGTCCGGGAGTTGCTCGACAGTGATGGCAACAACGCGCCGGTGGAGGTCACCAGCGACTCCTACGGTTTCACGTGGATGGTTATCCGCCACCCTGCCGACCAGCTGGAAGCGCTCGTAACCGATGTGCACGCGGTGAACTCCACGTTGACCGACGCGGGCTTCGGCCCGCAGCTGCTGTGCTCGCTCGTCGCCTTCCGCGACGCAAAGGACCGCCGCCTTGCCCTCGTGTACCTGTACAAACGCGGCACCTTTTACCCGTTCGCGCCGCTGCCGGGGGAGCGGCGCGACAGCGCGGTCGAGCTTCAGGTCCGCGCCGCGATCGAAACAGACCTGATGATCGAGCGAGACCTGGGACGCTGGTTTCCGGTATGGGGCGCCCCAGGCGTGTGACCGGCTGGCCAGCGCGCCAAGGTTCCCGCGCGCGTGCCGCCGATCCTTTGCCCGAACGGCTGCCGTTGGCGTGTCGCTCCCAGGTGTGCGGAGATCCATGGGGCGGAGAGTGGGCCGTCGGGGGATCCGGGGGGTCGGCACCCCGGAGCGGCAGAGCCCGAACGGCTGCCGTTGGCGTGTCGCTCCCAGGCGTGCGGAGATCCATGGGGCCGCAGTCGCTCAGGGGTCGCTCAGGGCAGGGCCAGCATCTGGTCGAGCGCCTCGCGGGCGTGGTACGCGGTGTCCTCATCGACCTGGATGCGGTTCACCACCGTGCCGCGGGCGAGTGACTCCAATGACCACACCAGGTGCGGCAGGTCAATCCGGTTCATCGTGGCGCACAAACACACCGTGCGGTCGAGGAACACGACGGTCTTGTCGGGGTTGCGGGTGGCGAGCCGCTGCACAAGGTTCAGTTCGGTGCCAACCGCCCAGGCCGACCCGGCCGGTGCCTGCTCAATCGTGGCGATGATCCGTTCGGTCGAGCCAATGAAATCCGCGCGGGTCACGACCTCGTAACGGCACTCAGGATGGACGATGACATTCACCCCGGGGATCCGGGCGCGAACCTCATCGAGACACTGCCTGGTGAACCTTCCGTGCACAGAGCAGTGCCCGCGCCACAAGATCATCGTCGCGGCGCGCAGCTGCTCCGCGGTCAAGCCGCCGTCCTGCTGGTGCGGGTTATAGACCACGCAGTCCGCCAGGTCCATCCCCAGCTCGAGCACCGCCGTGTTGCGGCCCAGATGCTGATCAGGCAGGAACAGCACCTTGCGTGAAGCGCCACGCCGGTGCAGCGCCCACTCGAGAGCCCGCCGCGCGTTCGAGGACGTGCACACGGTCCCGCCGTGCCGACCGACGAACGCCTTGATGTCGGCCGAGGAGTTCATGTAGGTGACCGGGATCACGTCGTCGGCTACGCCCGCGTCCTCGAGTACCTCCCAGCATTCCGTAACCTGCTCGTAGGTTGCCATGTCCGCCATGGAGCAGCCTGCCGCCAGGTCGGGAAGGATCACACGCTGGCGGTCGGTGGTGAGAATGTCGGCCGACTCGGCCATGAAGTGCACGCCGCAGAAGACGACGTATTCCGCGTCCGGCCGGGCTGCCGCGTCTCTGGCGAGCTTAAACGAGTCGCCGGTGACGTCGGCGAACTGGATGACCTCGTCTCGCTGGTAGTGGTGGCCGAGCACGAACAGGCGGTCGCCGAGCGCTTGTTTCGCGGCATAGGCGCGCGGGGCGAGTGTGGGATCCGAGGCTGGGGGAAGAGTGCCGGGGCACTCGACGCCGCGTTCGGTAACAGGGTCCGATCCGGCTCCCAGCACGAGCAGCGGAAGCGCACGGTCGGTCGGCATCGTCATCGCATCCCCTTATCGTCTTAGTGACGATACCCATCGTACGCGCGGCCGGCTAGCGGTTTGACGTAGGGGTCCTTTCATGCGAACGGGGATCCAGGCGGCGGTCGGCGCGTGAGGAGCGACCCGCAGGGGGCCTCCACGGGTCCCAGGTGACCCGCAGGGGGCCTCCACGGGTCCCGGGTGACCCGCAGAGGGGTCCCACGGGTCCCGGGCGACCCGCAGAGAGTCTCCACGGGCCATGGGCGACCCGCAGAGGGTCCTGGGTGACCCGCAGAGGGTCTCCACGGGCCATGGGCGACCCACAGAGGGGTCCCGGGTGAGACCCGCAGAGGGTCTCCACGGGTCCCGGGTGACCCGCAGAGGGTCTCCACGGGCCATGGGCGACCCGCAGAGGGGTCCTGGGTGACCCGCGGAGGGTCTCCACGGGTCCTGGGTGACCCGCAGAGGGTCTCCGCGGGTCGCCCGGGCGACCCGCAGAGGGCCTCAAACGCGCCCGGCGACAGTGCCGCATGTGCTGGCTGGAAAGCCGAGCGTGAATTGGAGCGCCCGGGAGGCGCGGAATGTCGGCCGGAGTCATATCGTTGAGACAACGCGGGCGACAGCAGGCCGCCAGCGATGGCTGCTGTTACCCGGCCGCCAACCCAACGTGAATCCACCGAGTGCAGGAGCGAGCGAGATATGACGGTTCAGGGTGAGACCACGCAGCAGGGCGTCATCCTCACCAACGGCGCCGCAGCCAAGGTGAGGAGCCTTCTCGACCAAGAAGGCCGCGACGACCTACGGCTGCGTATCGCTGTGCAGCCTGGCGGCTGCTCCGGACTGCGCTACCAGCTCTACTTCGACGAGCGCTCGATGGAGGGTGACCTGGTCAATACCTTCGGCGGGGTCGGCGTGGTCACCGACAGGATGAGTGCTCCCTACCTGATGGGCGCGACCATCGACTTCGTGGACACCATCGAGAAGCAGGGGTTCACGATCGAGAACCCGAACGCGACCGGTTCCTGCGCCTGCGGCGACTCCTTCCACTGAGCACGGCTCCCCAGCAGCTTGGCGGTTGCCACTAACCGTCGGCCTGGGAGTTTGGTTTTTGTGTGGTCGGCCACGCGCTGGCGGTCACGGTAGCCTTGGCGCCGTCGCCCTCACTCCAGCAAGGAGCACATCGTGCGTATCGCCGTGACCGGATCGATCGCTACCGACCACCTGATGACCTTCCCCGGCCGGTTCACGGATCAGCTCGTCAGCGGCAAGATCGAAAAAGTGTCGCTGTCGTTCCTGGTGGATGCCCTGGAGATCCGGCGCGGCGGGGTTGCGGCGAACATCGCATACGGCATGGGCCGGCTCGGGCTGCGCCCCATCCTCGTCGGAGCCGTGGGGCCGGATTTTGACGACTACCGGTCATGGCTGGAGCGGCATGGGGTGGACACTGCGTCGGTGCACGTCTCGGACCTGCATCACACGGCCAGGTTCCTGTGCACGACCGACGTCGACCAGAACCAGATCGCGTCGTTTTACACGGGTGCAATGTGCGAGGCCCGCAACATCGAACTGGGGCCGGTGGCGAACCGCGTCGGCGGACTTGACCTCGTCCTGGTCAGCTCGAACGATCCGGATGCGATGCTGCGGCATACCGCAGAGTGCCGCGAACGCGGAATCGCTTTTGCGGCGGATCCTTCGCAGCAACTTGCGCGGATGGACGGGCCCGACATCCGCGAGCTGGTAGACGGGGCTTCCTACCTGTTCACCAACGAATACGAGAAAGCGCTGACCGAGAAAAAGACCGGGTGGTCCGACGAAGAGGTGCTGAGCCGCGTCAAGGTGCGGGTGACCACCCTGGGCGCGAAAGGCGCCCGCGTGGAGCGGGTTGATGAGCCGACGGTTTCCGTTCCCGCGCTGCCCGTGGAACGCGCACTCGATCCAACGGGCGGGGGCGACGCCTTCCGCGCGGGTTTCCTGTCCGCCGTGGCATGGGGGCTGTCACCCGAACGAGCCGCGCAGCTCGGCAACCTGATCGCCGTCTATGTGCTCGAGACCGTGGGCCCGCAGGAGTACGAGCTGAAGCGAGGCCCCGTGCTCGACCGTTTCGCTGCCATGTACGGCGACGCCGCAGCGGCCGACATCGCCGCGCACCTATAGAGCCTGCTCGCGAACCGTCGCTTCAGTAGCGTCGGCGGACCAGGAAGGCCCAGCCGTGTGGCAGTGCCTGCTCGTCAAGGAACTCCTGCGACTTCATCCCGCACCAGGCCGGCACATCGGTGCGCGCCGCGGGATCATCAGCCAGCACCGCAACCACCGCGCCGGCCGGCACATCTCTGATCTGTTCCGCCAGCATGATGATCGGGATAGGGCACTTGCGGCCGAGGGCGTTGATCGTCAGGACGGGCGTATGCCGTCCAGGTGGCGGCGGGGGCGGAGGCGGTGCGGGCCGTCCACGTGCGCGTGCATGCTCGCCGCTGGACCGCCGGGGCCATCTCATGCGCTCACCGCACCGCGGGTGGGGCCGTGACCGGCCCCCGGTGGATCAGCCGTGCCACGGAGGCCCGCCACAATGCCGGGGAGTACGGCAAGGAACCGCTCGATCGCCTCCTGGGCCGTGGTACGCGGTAGCGATACCCGGACATTGCCGTGGGTAACCACGCCCATCGCCGCCAGCACATGGCTCGGCTGCAGCGTATCTGCCGTGCACGCACTGCCCGACGATACCCCGAATCCCGCTCGGTCCAGTTCCGTCACAAGTGCCTCGCCATTTACATAGAGACAGCAGAAGGTCACGATGTGTGTCAGCCTGTGTACTGGGTGACCGTACACTACGCTGTCCGGGATGATGCTGGGAATCCGGACACGGATTCTATCGGTGAGAGCGCGGAGCGCGGTTTCCCGCGTAAGCCGTTCGGCTTCCATGGCGTCTAGGGCAGCCGCCGCAGCCAGAGCGGCGGGAACGTTGGGGTACCCGGGCAGCCAGCCGCTTGCGTGGCCGCCGCCTCCGCTTCCGCCGTCCGGCAGCGGGCTCCGCCACCGGGTGCCCTTGCGCACGGCGAGCACGCCAATGCCCGCGGGGCCGCCCCATTTGTGTGCGCTCGCGACGAGCAGGGACCAGCCTGCGGCGACGGGCACGCGGCCCGCGGATGCCGCCGCGTCGACGAGCAACGGTATGGATGCATAACGGCTAGCGCTGGCGGCTTCGCACACGGGCTGCAGGGTCCCTACCTCGTGGTTAGCCGACTGCAGGCAGGCGAGCACGGTGTCGCCGGGCCGCAGCGCGGCGGCGAACTCCGAGGGATCCACCCGCCCCTGCTGGTCCACGCCGACGATCGTGGCCTCCGCCCCGTCGCGCTCGCAGGCCGCGACGGCGTGCAGCACGCTCGAGTGCTCGACCGCGCTCGCGGCGATGTGGAGGTTGCGGCCCCGCCGCCGCGCCCTCGCGGTTCCGAGCACCGCAAGCTGCACCGCCAGTGTCCCTGAGCTCGTGAAGGACAGCTCATCCGCGCGGCAGCCGAGGATCGAGGCGACGCGCTCCCGGGCCTGGTCGAGCAGCAAGCGTGCACGCCGGCCGTCACGGTACAGCCTGGCCGGATCGGCCCAGCCCTCATCGAGGGCGCTGAGCAGGGCCGCCCGCGCCGCCGGGTGCAGCGGCTCGGTCGAGGCGGCATCCAGGTAGGCCACGATCACGACACTAGTGGGCACACCAAATACCGGGGACCGGGCGAAGCTTCGGCCGGGCGGCCCAGTAATGTTTCGCATTGTGAGTCTCACCCACGTGCGCCTGCGCCAATTGGTCAGGCGCCTGACGTCGCTGCGGGAGAGTCGGCCAGCGCTGCCGCGCCGCTGGGTACCGCGAGCCGGCGTGCTGTTGTTGCTGCTCATCAGCGTCACCGGATGCCGAGCGACAGCGTGGACCCGGCTGGGCATGCCGCGGCCCGTGACGCAGCAGGGCAAGGCCATACTCACCCTCTGGCAAGGCTCGTGGGTCGCAGCCCTGGGGGTCGGAATCGTCGTCTGGGGCTTGATCGTCTGGGCGATCATTTTCCACAGGAAGCGCTCCGACGAGCTGCCTCCCCAAGTGCGGTACAATCTCCCCATCGAGGCGCTTTACACCATTGTGCCGTTCATCATGATCGCAGTGCTCTTCTACTTCACCGCGCGCGACGAGAACTACATCACCGAGACGTCGGCGCGTCCCGATCTGACCGTGTCCGTCAGCGGGTTCCAGTGGAGCTGGCAGTTCCAGTACAAGCAGTACAATGTCAGGCTCGTCGGGTACCCTGTCAATCCGGCACAGATCAGGTCCTATTCGGGTCCGCAGCTCGTGCTGCCCAAGGGCAAGACCGTCCGCTTCGACCTGACCTCGCCCGATGTCGTCCATTCTTTCTGGGTACCGGCGTTCCTGTTCAAACGGGACGTTGTCCCGGGGTATCCCAATCACTTTGACATCACCCCGACGGCAACAGGAACCTTCTCCGGCCGGTGCTCCGAGCTGTGTGGCCTTTACCACAGCGAAATGCTCTTCACCGTCAAAATCGTCAGCGCACAGCAGTTCCAGCAGTGGATTGCTGCTCAACAGGCAGCTCAGAAGGCAGCCGGGGGTGCTCAGTGACCACCATCGAACAGCCTGTCCGCCAGGTCACGCCGCTGCGCCATCCCAGAAGAGGCTCAGTGCTCGCCTCCTGGCTCTCGACGACCGACCATAAGGTGATCGGCCACCTCTATCTGATCACCTCCTTCGGTTTCTTCCTGGCCGCCGGGATCATGGCGATGATCATGCGGGCCCAGCTCCTGCGCCCGAATCAGCGGCTGATATCGGATCAGCAGTACAACGAGCTTTTCACCATGCACGGCACGATCATGCTGCTGCTGTTCGCCACCCCGCTGTTCGTCGGGTTCGCCAACGAGATTCTGCCGCTGCAGATCGGCTCCCCGGACGTGGCCTTCCCCAGGCTGAACCTGCTCAGCTACTACATGTTCCTGTTCGGTGGGCTCATCCTGCTGCTCAGCTTCGTCGCCCCCGGCGGAGCGGCGGGGTTCGGCTGGTACGCCTACTCACCGCTGACGAGTTCGGTGTATTCGCCGGGACTCGGCGGCGACATGTGGATCATGGGGTTGGTGCTGTCGGGGTTCGGCACGATCTTGTCCGGGGTGAACTTCGTCACGACGATCTTCTGCATGCGGGCGCCTGGCATGACGATGTTCCGTATGCCCATCTTCACCTGGAACATCCTGCTCACCAGCATTCTCGTGCTGCTGGCGTTCCCGGTGCTCGCGGCGGCCTTGCTGGTGCTCGAGATCGACCGCAAGCTCGGCGCGCAGGTGTTCGACTCGGCCAACGGTGGTGCGATCCTCTGGCAGCATCTGTTCTGGTTCTTCGGCCATCCCGAGGTGTATATCGTCGCACTGCCATTCTTCGGGATCATCACAGAAGTGCTGCCGGTGTTCAGCCGCAAGCCGCTGTTCGGCTACAAGAGCCTGGTCGGCGCGACCATTGCGATCGCCGGACTGTCCATGACGGTGTGGGCGCACCACATGTTCACGACCGGCGCTGTGCTGCTGCCCTTCTTCTCCTTCATGACGTTCCTGATCGCGGTGCCGACGGGGGTGAAGTTCTTCAACTGGACCGGCACGATCTGGCGCGGCCAGCTGACCTTTGAAACCGCGATGCTGTTCGCGCTCGGCTTCCTTGTGACGTTCCTCTTCGGCGGCCTCACCGGCATCATCCTCGCCTCGCCGCCGCTCGACTTCCAGGTCAGTGACTCCTACTTCGTGGTGGCCCATTTCCACTACGTGCTGTTCGGCACCGTCGTGTTCGCCATGTTCTCCGGCTTCTACTTCTGGTGGCCGAAGATGACCGGGAAAATGCTCAACGAAACGCTGGGAAAGTGGCATTTTTGGACCCTTTTCATCGGGTTCCACACAACATTCCTTGTGCAGCACTGGCTAGGTGTCCAGGGGATGCCCAGGCGCTACGCCACCTTTCCTGCGAACGCCGGCTTCAACACCCTCAACATGGTGTCCTCGATCGGCGCTTTCATTCTCGGCGCCTCTACGCTGTTCTTCCTTTGGAATGTGTATGTCACCTCCCGGTATGGCGAGAAGGTGACGGCGGATGACCCGTGGGGATTCGCCAACTCGCTGGAGTGGGCGACGGGCTGCCCGCCGCCGCGGCATAACTTCACCCGCATCCCGCGAATCCGGTCCGAGCGGCCCGCGTTCGACTTGCACTACCCACACGTCAGGACGGGCCGCCCCGCCCAGCAAGTCGGCTCGGCCCGGCGATCCATTGAGTAGGTGGTGCGGCGGCCATGAGCACCTGCCTGACGGCCCGTCAGATCTCTCGCGAGGTATCCGGTGAGGATTGAAGGCTTCCTGTTCCTAATGTGCGCGGCGTTCTTCGCCGTCAGCGACGTCATCTACTGGTACTTCTCCAAGGATCCGACCGGGTCAACGGCCCTTGGCGTCTCCGTTGGCCTAGCCTTCCTCATCGGCTTCTATCTGCTGTTCACCGGACGCCGGCTGCCCCGCATGCGGCCCGAAGATAACCCGTCGGGCGAGATAGCCGAGGGGACAGGTGAACTCGGCTTCTTCAGCCCGCACAGCTGGTGGCCGCTGTTCACGGGCCTGTCCGCGGCCGTCGCCGCGCTCGGTTTCGCGGTCGGCTGGTGGCTCTTCCTTATCGGCCTGCTCTTCACCGTGCTGTCGGCGATCGGGTTCGTCTTCGAGTACTACCGGGGCCACTACTCCCACTGATTAATACGGTGTCGGCCACGTCGGCTGGCTGAACGGTCAGGCCCGGCTCCACCCGTTCGCGCATTCGCCGCGCTAAGGTATACGCGGATTACCGGGGAATTCCTCCATCGGCCCAGCGACCGAGCGCGCGTTAATCCTGCCGCTCCTGCGGGAATGAAATGGGGCGCGGCCTCGGGGAGGTTGAGCATGCGGGGAAGTGTGACCACAATTGCGGGGGAGTGTCACCACAATGGCGAAGCGGCTTGCGCGCCTGGCGCCATTCGCGCTGCTGACCATGTTGTCCATCCTGGTTACAGGCTGCCAGGGCACCGGGACCGGCCCAGTCCGGCCGGAGCCAGCCAGGGTAACCATAAGCCCGGGCGAGGGCGCCATCGACGACCGGCCCGACCTCGGCGTCGGGGTCAGCGTGAGCGGGGGCAAGCTGACCGGCGTCACCGTCGCCGACCGGCGCGGTAAGCAGGTTGCGGGTTACTTCAACCCCGGCGGTACGATCTGGCATTCAACGTGGGCGCTCGCGCCGGCGCAAGCCTATTCGGTAACCGCTGTTGTGGTGAACCATAACGGCACGAAATCGACTGAGCACGCGACGTTCAGGACGTCCGCGCCTACCCGAACCTTCACGGCCTCGGTCGCCGAACAGCCGGGCGAGACGGTCGGTGTCGGGATGCCGATCATGGTCACCTTCAGCCGGGCAATCCGTGACAAGGGTGACGTGGAGCGATCACTCCAGCTGCGCAGCAGCAAGCCGGTGGTGGGCGCCTGGTTCTGGATGGACAACAAGAATGTCTGGTTCCGGCCGAAGAAGCACTGGCCGGCCTATGACAAGGTGCGCCTGGATGCGCACCTGACCGGAGTGCGCGGCGCGGACGGCCTCTACGGGACCGCCAACCTTTCGAGGACCTTCAAGATCGGTGAGTCGCTCGTGGTCTTGGCCAGCGCGAGCAGCCACCGGATGAAGGTATGGGTCAACCACAGACTCAGGTACAACTGGCCGATCAGCACAGGGCAGCCCGGTCGTGACACGCCGAATGGCAGGTACCTGACGATCGAAAAGGGCAACCCGGTGGAGATGAACTCGTGCAGCTTCGGCATCTGCCCAGGCAATCCGGGCTACTACAACGTGCTCGTCTATGACTCGGTACGGTTCACCTGGAGTGGCAACTACATCCACAGCGCACCCTGGTCCGTCGGCGAGCAGGGTTACGCCAACGTCAGCCATGGTTGCGTGAACCTGGCGCCACAGTACGCGGTCTGGTACTACGACCACGCGAATCGCGGCGACCCGGTCACGATCGTGGGCAGTCCGGTAGCGGGCACCTGGAATGACGGGTGGACGATCTGGTTCCTCTCGTGGCACAAGCTGCTCAAGGGAAGCGCGTTGCGGCAAGAGGTCGTGGTTGGCCGGAAGGGGAGCTATCTCACCAATCCTGCCGCCCCGACCGCGCCACCGCAGGGTGTGTTCGGGCCCCGGTAGGAGATCTCCGGTTACTCTTCGGGCTCGGACCCGGCAGGCAGCGCCCTGTGCCCGTCGCCACGCCCGTCGCCCTGGCCGTCGCCATGCCCGTCGCCGTGCTCCCCGTCGAGCGGGATGCCCTCGTGAAAGACCTGATTCAGCCGGAACCGCAGCCGCCCCACGACGTGGCGTGTTTCCGGGGAGGGTACGCGGCTCTGCGTTGTCACGCCGGCCGGCAGCAGGGCGGGCGCGGTCCTGTCGCCGATCGCCGCCCGGGCCTCTTCGTCCAGCGGGCGGGTCACCTCGACGAACTCGCCGCTGGGCAGCTGCCTGACGATGCCGGTCTCCACACCGTGCTCGACCAGTTCACGGTCCTTGCGCTGGAGGCCGAGACAGATCCGTTTGGTGATGATGTAGGCGATGGGTGGTCCCACGATGATGGCGACGCGGCCGAACCAGGTCGTCCAGTAGAGCTGGATGTCGAAGAAGCGCGCGATCAGGTCGTTGCCGCCGAGCAGCCACAGCACACCGTAGAAGGTGACGCCGCCCATGCCGATTGCGGTACGGGTGGGTGCGTTGCGTGGTCGGTCCACGACATGATGCTCCCGTTTATCCCCCGTAACCCACTGCTCAAGGAACGGGTACAGAGCGAGACCCGTGATCAGCAGCCCGAAGATAAGCAGCCCGGGAATGAATACGCTGAGGCTGAGGCTGTAGCCCAAGAAGTTGATCTGCCAGGCCGGCATCATCCGCAGCGCACCCTCCAGCCAGCCCATGTAGAAGTCCGGCTGCGAGCCTGCTGAGATCGCGGCGGGGTTGTAGGGGCCGAACAGCCAGATCGGGTTGATCTGGGCCGCCGCGGAAAGCCCGGCACACCCGGCGAAGATGAAGAAGAACCAGGCGCCGGTCTTGGCCACGAAATAGGGGTAGAACGGCTGGCCGACCACGTTCCGGTCGGTGGCGCCCTTGCCCGGCATTTGCGTGTGCTTCTGGTGGAACATGATGAGCAGGTGCGCGGTCACCAGCGCCAGAAGGATGCCCGGTATGAGCAGTACGTGCACGATGTACAGCCGGGGGATGAAGTCGTGCCCGGGGAACTGGCCGCCGAATACGTAGAACGATGTGTAGGTGCCGACGATCGGGATTGACAGCACCACGCCCTCGAGGATCCGCAGCCCAGTGCCGGACAGCAGGTCGTCGGGAAGTGAGTATCCGGCGAATCCCTCGACGATGGCGAGGGTGAACATGGTGACGCCGATCAGCCAGTTGATCTCGCGGGGCTTGCGGAATGCGCCGGTGAAGAAGATCCGCAGCATGTGCGCCATGATCGCGGCAAGAAACAGGATCGCCGCCCAGTGGTGAATCTGCCGCATGAGCAGGCCGCCGCGGACGTCGAAGCTGATGTTGAGCGTCGAGGCGTAGGCCTCGCTCATCCGCACGCCGTCCAGCTTGGTGTAAGAGCCGTGGTACACGACGTCGGTCATGCTCGGCTTGAAGAACAGCGTAAGGAACGTTCCCGTGAGCAGGAGGATGACGAAGGAGTAGAGGGCGATCTCGCCGAGCAGGAAGCTCCAGTGGTCGGGGAAGATCTTCCTGAAGACGCTGCGCGTGTACTTGGCGCCGTGGAAGAAGCGGTCGTCGAACCAGCCGCCCAGACCGCGCAGTGCCTTGTCCGTGGTGCTCATCCTAGCTCCCAGAAGCTTGGGCCAACCGGCACAGCGAAATCGCCCTGCGCGACCAGGTAGCCCTCCCCATCTACAGTAATAGGCAACTGCGGGAGCGGACGCGGCGCCGGGCCAAAGATGACTTTGGCGCCCTTCGTCGCGTCGAACGTCGACTGGTGGCACGGGCACAGGATGTGATGCGTCGTCTGCTCGTACAGCGCGGCCGGGCAGCCGACGTGCGTGCATATCTTGGAATACGCGACGATGCCGTCCACCGTCCAGTTCATAACGGTGGGGTGCTGAAGTTCGCCAGGCCGGAACTTGATGATGATGGTCGCCGCCTTAGCCACGGCGTTGAGATCCTCGCCCGTACCCTCCGGTATCACTGTGATCAACGAACCGGGGGTGCTGAAGTCAGCCGCTCTTATCGGCAGGTTGGTCGATTGCACAACCAGGCGCGTTCCCTTTTTCCACGCGGTACGACGCAGCCTCTTACGCGGCAACGGGCCGAGGTCGCGCAGCAGGAGCAGCGGTGCGAGTGCCAACGGCCCGAGCGCAACGAGCAGGCTCCTGCGCAGCAGCGGCCGCTTGACGACCTGGGTGGCCTCGGTACTCTCGGTGAATGTCGTGGCGAATTCTCGCCTTTCTTCATCCGTAGATGCCAGCGGGTGGCGCTCCTCAGTGAGCTGAACATACGGCATGACGTTCCGCACCCAGACGACGGCACCAGCGGCAAGGGCGAGGAAGGCCACGGTCATGGACAGGCCCAGCGCGAGGTTGGACCGGAAGGCCTGGTCCACCGAACGCACCTGGAAGATCACGTATGCCGCGATGAAGGCCGCGCTGCCGAGGAAGGATATGAGAAAGCACAACGCGGCGATCCGCTCGGCTTTGCGTGCGGCGAGCGGGTCGGCCGGCTCGGCAGGAAGCTCACGGTCCTCCGGCTCGGGCGCGTGCCCATCGCCGAGCATGCGCCGCGCGTAAGCAGGCGGCGGCGTGCCAATCTTGCGGCGACGCCGGGCCCTGGGGCGCTGCTCTTCGGCCGCGGACCCGCCGGCCACGGACCCGCCGGCCGCGGACCCCCTGGCCACGGACCCGCCAGCCACGGACCCGCCGGCCACGGACCCACGCTCGGCAGACCCTTCGGCCGCCTGCTGGCCCGCGCCTTCCTCGTCAGCCGGCCCGCCGCGCAGGCCCTCGAAGTGATTTCCGCTGTCAGTCATGGCTGTGCCTACGGTGCTTCGCGGTGATCCACATGGCCGCCCCGATCAGCAGGCCGAGTCCGGCCAGCCAGCCAACGATGCCCTCGGTGACCGGGCCGACCCGGCCCAGGCTAAACCCGCCTGGATTTGGTTCCGAACGAGTCTGCGTAATATACCGGATAATGGCTCGCTTCTGGTCAGGAGTGATCGTGGTGTCGCTGAAAATGGGCATTGACTCAGGGCCGGTCACCATGGCCTCGTAAATCTGTCTCGGCGTCGCCTTGGTGAGCGCCGGTCCGTATTTTCCATAGGTCAGCGCGCCCCCGGCGCCGGCGAAATTGTGGCACGCCGCGCAGTTGGTGTTGAACAGTTCCTGGCCGAGCCCGGAATTGGCGCCCGCCGCATCGACCTGCGCGCCTGACGGGATCGGCGGGCCGCCCGCGAGTGAGGCGATGTACGCGGCGATCGCGCCTGTCTGCGCCGGCGTCAGAGTTGGCTTCTTCTGTGGGATTTGCGCGCCAATATCTTTGGCCGGCATGCGGCCGGAGCTGATCTGGAAGTCGACAGCAGCGGCGCCGACACCGATGAGGCTCGGCCCACGGGCGGTGCCCTGGGCGTTGATGCCATGGCAGCTTGCACAGGTGACCTCGAACAGGTGCCGGCCGGCGGCGATCTGCTGCTTGGTGGCACCAGGCGGCGGCGCCGCGGCCGAGGCCCCATGCCCCGCGAGCGCCGCATAAACCGCGCCGACGAGCACCAGGGCGAGTAGGACGACGACGTATCCGGCGGCCGGGCGGCGTCGTCGCGCGGTTATCCAGCTCACTGCGGTCCCTGTTTCCGGTCAGTGGATGACATAGATGGTCATGAAAAGGCCAATCCATACGACGTCGACAAAGTGCCAGTAATAGGAGACGACGATGGCGCTTACCTGTTGCTCGTAAGTGAAGTGTCTCGCGGCAAACGTGCGGCCCATGATGAACAGGAAGGCAACGAGCCCGCCGGTTACATGCAAACCGTGGAAGCCGGTGGTGAGGAAGAACACCGACCCGTAGCCGCTCGACGACAGCGTCACGTGATCCTGGATGAGGTGCATGTACTCGTACAGCTGCCCGCCGACGAAAAAGGCTCCCATGAGGAATGAGATGGTGTACCAGAAGCGGAGCTTGCTGACTTCCCCCCGTTCTGCGGCGAAGACACCCATCTGGCAGGTCACGCTCGAGAGCACGAGGACGGTTGTATTTACCGACGCGAACGACCGGTCCAGATGCGCTTCGGGCCAGACCCCGCCAGCCCCCTTGGTGACCGAACGCACGGTGAAGTACATCGCGAACAGAGCCGCGAAGAACATGAGCTCGGAGGACAGCCAGATGATGGTGCCCACGCTCACCAGGTTGGGCCGATGGGATGAAGGTACCGGCGCCCTCGAGCCCGTCTCGGTCGCGGTTGCTGTCGCCACGTTGACATTATGGCGAGAACCGGTAGCCGCGTGTCGCGCACCCCCCCGGAAGGCGCCGCCTGCGCTCCGCCCGGCTGGGCGGCTAGCATCCTTGCGTACACCATTGCCCGTAACCTGACAGCGGCGGCCGACCGATGGACGAACAGATGAGCGGTACTGACGACTCGTTTCCGGACCCTTCGCGGGACAAACTTGTGCGGGTGTTGGTCTACAGCCACGACGCCGGCACCCGCGCGACCATACGGCTCGCCATCGGGCGCAGGCCCGCGCCAGACGTCGGCTTGGCCGAGGTCAGCGACTGCGCCACCGAGCCTGCGCTGTTCCGGCGGCTCGACGAGGGCGCCGTGGACATCATGGTGCTCGACGGTGAGGCGCAGCCCGCCGGCGGGATGGGTATCTGCCGTCAGGCCAAGGATGAGATCTACAACTGCCCGCCGGTGCTCCTGATCATCGGCCGTCCCGATGACGGCTGGCTGGCGACCTGGTCAGGCGCTGACGCGGTGGTAAATCACCCCATCGTCGCGTCAGCCCTCGCGGCTGCCCTGGCCGGCCTCATGCGACAGCAGCCAGCGCGGCTCGCGCGGGATTGAGGCGCCCGTAGGCCACTGCGCAGGTCCCGTGCGTTGCGGTGCGGGTCCCGCGCCGCAGCGGCCACCAATGGTCCCTAACGGCTGCCGCAGCACCGTCGCTGAATTGAAGGTGAACCATGGATGACCGGACGACATGGCCGGCGCTGATCGGCGCGCTCCTGAAGGGCGAGTCGCTCAGCGTGGCAGAAGCCGCCTGGGCGATGAACGAGATCATGTCGGGCGCTGCCACGCCCGCTCAGATCGCCGGGTTCGGCGTCGCGTTGCGCGCCAAGGGAGAGACGGTCGCCGAGATGACTGGTCTCGCCCAGGCGATGCTCGATCACGCGCTGCCGGTCCGGATTCCGGGCCGGATTGTGGATTTGGTCGGAACGGGTGGCGACGGGGCGCGTACGGTGAACATTTCGACAATGGCCGCGATCGCCGCCGCCGCCGCGGGCGTGAAGATCGCTAAACACGGCAACCGGGCCGCGTCATCCGCGTGCGGGGCCGCGGACGTCCTCGAGGCCCTTGGCGTGGTTATCGACCTGCCGCCGGAGCGCACCGAACAGGTTGTGGAGAAAACGGGGATCGCGTTCCTCTTCGCGCCGCTCTATCATCCGGCTTTGCGCCATGCGGCGGTACCGCGCCGCGAGCTTGGCGTGCCGACGGTGTTCAACTTCCTCGGCCCGGTGGCGAACCCGGCTCATCCACAGGCGCTGGCGGTCGGCGTCGCGAACGAGCGGATGTGTGAGGTGATCGCCGGAGTCCTCGCCGCGCGCGGGTGCTCGGCGCTGGTGTTCCACGGCAGCGACGGCCTTGACGAGCTGACGACGACGACCACATCGAAGGTATGGATCGTGAGCCAGGGGGCGGTTGGAGCGCAGAGCGAGGTCAGCCAAACCCTGCTGGACCCGGCCGAGCTTCCGATCGCGCGCGCGAGGCCAGGCGACCTCGCGGGCGGCGAGGCGGCCCACAATTCGGCCGTGGCTCGTGCTGTGCTTGGCGGCGAGCGCGGCCCGGTGCGGGACGTGGTGCTGCTGAACGCCGCCGCCGCGCTCGCCGCCGACGCCGGCGTGCCTGGTGCGGCAGCTCTGATCGGGTCACTTCGCGATGGTTATGCGCGTGCGTCGGCGGCGGTCGACTCTGGGGCGGCAGCGGCTTTGCTGACCCAATGGGCCGACATGACCCAGCGTCTTGCAGCAAGCTCCCCATAAGAGCCCGCCCACCCTGTAAGTCAGCCGGGTGACACGCAGCGGCAGCCGTTCGGGCGCTGTCAAGAGCATCAGCCGCGGAAGCGCGCGGCACGGACCTGCGGGCGCCGGGTGTTCAGCCCTCTGCTCCGTCGGAGAAGCCGAGCGCGAAAGCGGCCTCGAGATCGTGCCGCGAGTAGGTGCGGAAGGCGACGTGGGTCTCGGTGTGGGTGACGCCCGGCACCTTGTTAAGCCCGCCGGGGATCACGTCGGCGAGCGCGTCGTGCGACCTGACACGCACCATGGCGACGAGATCGAACTCTCCTGTGACCGAGTAAACCTCAGTGACATGCGGGAATTGTGCAATCTCCGTGGCCACCTCGGAGATGCGGTGGACCTCGGTGCGGATCAGGACGATCGCGGTGACCACTTGCTGCCTCCTTTGTGACAGCCGTCCCGCCTGGGCGACAGCGGTAGGCTACCCGACCTCGCAGCACCAGGTGCCGTCCACATCTATCAGCCGCACGCCGGGCGAATCGAGCCAGCCAAGCAGGCACACCGCCTCGGCATGGCGGGCGGCGGCGGCGCCAGGCGGCGGCACCTCCGCGCTGACCTCTTCGGGCGGCGGCAACATGCGCGGTTCCGCCACGCACACTGGTGCGCCGACGCCCCGGGGAAGTACTGCGGTGCCATCAAGGCGACCGTGCCGTATCCACGCCGCGTCCCAGCCGCCGGAAAAGCGCGGCCGGGCCACGACAAGCAACGGAACGGCGGCCAGCGCGGATGCCGACCTGGCATGGTCGGCCGTCTGATCGCTTTCCACCTCGCCACCGCGCCCCCCGTAGGGCGGCCTGTGCAGGGCGATGAGCCTAATTTCCGCCACCTCGGCCTCGAGTGACGTGGCGCAGCTCAGCGGGAGAATCCGGGTGGTCTTGGCCACCATCTCGCGGATCCGGCGCCGAGTCTCCGCCGCGGTGAAGTAGCCGCAGGCCCGGGCCTGCATGTCAGAGCTGCGCATCACGTGAAGCACCTTGCCGTCGTCGGCGGTGAACAGGCACACACCCGGCTTTCTCGGCACGCCGGCGGTGAGCTGCCGCATTCGCCGCCGCTTAGGCACGGACGGCTGGGCGAAACCGCGCAGCGCCTCAAGGCTGTGAATCCCGCGGCTGGTGAGCCTCCCGAGCAGGGCGTACAGTACCGAAGTCGTCGCGCGGGCGTCGTCGAGCGCACGGTGGCGTGGCCGTGTACCAGCGCCGAAGAACTCGGCGAGCGTCTCGAGCCTGCAGTCGGGCACTTCGTCGGTGGTGAGGAGTTGCCGCGCGAGCGCCGCGGTATCCAGCGTGGGCAGTCGCGGCCAGGGCAGGTTGTGCGCGGTGCATGCGGCCGTGAGGAAGCTGATGTCGAATGGCGCGTTGTGCGCGACGAGCACGGCACCGGCGGCGAACTCTATGAACCGGGGGAGCACATCCTCAATCCGTGGCGCGGCCGCTACCAGGGCGTCGGTGATCCCGGTCAGCTTCGCGACATGCGGCGGTATGACGCGCCCGGGATTGACCAGTGTGGCGAACTCCTCGGCGGCATCGGGCTGACCGGCGCGGTCACCGCCCAAGGCGCGGTCACCGCCCAAGGCGCGGTCACCGCCCAAGGCGCGGTCACCGCCCAAGGTACGGATGGCGGCCAGTTCGGTGATGGCCGCGCTGGCCGGCGACCCGCCCGTGGTCTCCAGGTCGACGATCACGAATTCGGTTTGCGCGAGCGGGCGGGCGAGCCCGTCGAGCGCCCCTTGCACGAAGAAGAACGGCGTGCCGGGCGCCATCTGATCGGCCGCTTCGGCGCCGTGCTGGCTTGCGTCGGGGTCGTGCGGGCCTGCCTCGGGGTCGTGCTGGCCTGCCTCGGGCCACGCCCCGATAGCTCTGGTCGCCACCTTGCCGACGATAGGCCCCGGCACCGACAGAACGGCGGGGCACCACGCGGATGCAGGCCGTCGCGATGCGGCGGAGCGTCCGCCGGGCCGGCGCGTGCGGGTGCCAGCGGGCCGTGCAGGCGTGCGTGCCAGCGGACCCGGCCAGCGGCTACGGTGCCGGGCTGGGGTCGCAGAGTACCGTACGACACATCGAATCTCATTCGGTACGGCAGGAGGGTTTGTGGACCCCCGAGTGGCACCCACACCGGACGACGCGGGACCGGACGGGCAAACCATGCAGCACATGGCGCGCGAGCTTGCCCTGCGCAAGGGCGACGCACTCGGGATGGGTGGTGAAAAGCTTGTCGCCCGCCAGCACGAACTTGGCAAGCTCACGGTCAGGGAGCGAGTGGGCATTCTCTTCGATCCGGGCACATTCACCGAGGCGGGCATGCTGGCGCAGGCAGCCGACACGCCGCAGACGGAGGGTCGGCGCACATGGGCGGACGGGGTCGTCACCGGGACCGGCAAGATCGACGGCCGCATGGCGGCGGTGATCGCGTACGACTTTACGGTGCTGGCCGGATCGATGGGTGTGCACGGTGAGCGGAAGGCAGCGCGCATGCGCGAACTTGCCGTTCAGCACGGGCACCCGGTTATCTACCTGCTCGATTCCGCCGGCGGGCGGGTGAATGAGGCCGTCGGAGCGTTTGGCGGGACGGGCGGCGTATTCCGCGAGATGAGCCAGATGAGCGGCGTAGTGCCGCAGGTGGGTGCCGTACTGGGGCACTGCAGCGCCGGCACCGGTTATGTGCCCGCGCTGTGTGATTTCGTGCCGATGGTGAAGGGCACGTCGTCGATGGCGCTGGCCGGGATTCACCTGGTCCGGGCGGCTACCGGGGAAGAGCTCACCGAAGAGGAGATGGGTGGCTCAGCGGTACACGCCAGGATCTCAGGTGTAGCGGACCGCGAGGCAGCCGACGACGCGGAATGCCTTCGTGTGGTCCGTGACTACCTGTCATTCATGCCGTGCCGTTACGGCGACCCGCTGCCGGTCAAACCGGTGCGCGACCCGGTGGAACGGCGGTCGGAGAAGCTATATGAGATCGTCCCGGTCAACCTGAGGAAGGCGTACGACATGCGCCGGGTGATCAAGGAGATCGTGGACGGGGGCTACTTCTTCCCGCTCAAACCGGACTGGGCGAAGGCGCTCATCACGGGTTTCTGTCGCTTCGCCGGCCGCCCAGCGGGCATTGTCGCATCACAGCCAATGGTCAGGGCGGGCGCGATTTCGGTGGATGAGGCCGACAAGGCGGCGAAGTTCATCAATATCTGTGATTCGTTCGGTATCCCGCTGGTGTTCCTCGTGGATGTCCCGGGATTCGTGGTGGGCCGGGACGTGGAGCACAAGGGCATCCTGCGGCACGGCGCCAAGTTCTTGCATAACATTTCCTGCGCCACGGTGCCGAAGGTCACCGTCATCCTGCGCAAGGCCTACGGCGCTGGGTACTACGTGATGGGCGGCCGGCAGTACGGAGCGGACTACGTTGTCGGCTGGCCGACAGCGGAGATATCGATCATGGGACCGGAGGGCGCGGTCAACATCCTGTTCCGCCGCCAAATTGGCGCCGCCGAGCCAGGCGAGGCGCGGGAACGGCTTCGGCAGGATCTGATCGCCACCATCCGCGCGCAGATCGATCCCTACCTCACCGCGAAGCAGGCGCTGATCGACGACATCATCGACCCGGCCGACACAAGGGTGCACATCATCCGTGGCCTGGAGATCTCGGAACACAAGCTGGTCACAGGGCCCGCCCGCAAGCGCGGCGTCATTCCCGTCTAATGGCACATGACGGGCAACCGCCTGCCAAACAGTCATGATCCCTCCGCGCGGAGACTTTTCAGTTCATTTTGCTGAAACTCTCCGTTCGCGCGGATCATGAGGTGAGCAAACGCGCCGTCGATCATGACGCGTTGCGCCGTGACGGATGTCCAGAGAGGTGCTCGATGGCGGTGTCCTGGCCGACCGCGGATACCAGGTGGCGATGTTCCCGATGCGGCAACCTGACGAGGTTCGACGTCACAAGGACGGTCCGTTCTCGCGATTACATCCACCTCGACCTCTCGGGCGAGCCGAGAACCGAGGACCGCCATGTGCTTGCCGAAACGATTGAGCAGGTCCGCTGTCGCTGGTGCGACGGAACCGACACCGTCGAGCTTGTGGCGCGCCCCGGCAAAAGTGCCTAGTCGGCATGCCCACCTCGCCGGCATCGACGTCAGGCCGACATCGACGTCAGGGCCGGCGACAGGCAGTCGGGCCGGCGACAGGCAGACAGGCAGAAGCCGCCCGGAAATGTCAGTGGCTCCTCCTAGCGTAGCGACTCGTGGTTCCGGAGGGTGGAACTGTGAGCGGGAGGAGTTGCCGTGCTGATCGACTGCGATCGGTGTGAAATGCGTGACATCGCATGTGGTGACTGCGTCGTCGGGACGCTGCTCGGACTCGATGTCGAGATTGGTGAGCCAGAGCGCCAGGCGCTGCGTACGCTAGCCGATGCGGGCATGGTGCCGCCGCTGCGGTTCATGTTGCCGGAAGCAAACGCGTCCTGAGCGCGGGTCGTCCCAGGAAACACCACCCAGTGTTCCCGAACTGGTTGAAACCATTCGTGATCTTCACTAATGTCTCCGCCCGAGCGACATCATTTTTCAGCGGTCATAGTGGCCGCTGTGATGGGCTCCCGCCGAGTCCGGGCCGATCCTTGTGGTCGGCGCTGGAGCCGGGGAACCGCCGGAGGATGCTTGCTGCCCGGGTGGCGCCGGGCTTGGTCCTTCAGGGGTGAATCGGGCGCGGTCGCGTCTTGGCCGTGCCGGTAGGGCGAGTCTTCCACCGCCCGAACCCGTCAGCTCACCCGGTAGGTGGCAGGTGGAAGGAGCGTGTCACATACGTGAGTGCGCACTCGGCACTAAAGGGTTCTCGTTTGCGCCGCGGCGTGGTGACCGTTACCGGCCTTGCCCTAGCCGGTGCGTTCATCGCTCTTGGCGGGGCGGCCACCGCCGCCCCGGGTCCGACCGCCGATCAGGTTCGACAGAAGATCAACAAGCTGATGAGCCAGCTCGACCGGGTCGACCAGCAGTACGACCAGTCGATGGTGCAACTGAGTACGGCAACCACCAGGCTCAACATGATCAACCGGCGTCTCAGTCAAGCCCAGCATAGCTTCGAGGCGATGCGCCTGGCGATCACCCAGATCGCGTCAGCAGCGTATGAGCAGGGTGACCTCAACTCCACGATTGCGATGCTCGGGACCGACAACCCGCAGGTGGTCCTGGACCGGGCGGACTTGCTCAGCCATCTGTCCAGCGACCGGCGAGCACAGATGAGCGCCTTCATAACCGCCGCCAAGACGTTGCGCGACTCGCAGCAGCAGCAGCGGCGCACCAAGGCAGCGATCGCGCAGCTTGAAAAGCAGAAGGCAGCGCAGAAGGCGCACCTGCAGCATCTCGTCGCCAAGAACCGGGCCGAGCTGAGAAAACTCACGACTCCGGCACCATCCACACCCAGCACCCCCCGCACGGCTACCACGCCGGTCGCCGGATCGGGAGCGGCGCGCATAGCCGTTCAGTACGCACTGTCCAAGATCGGCGATCCGTATGTGTATGGCGCCAGCGGGCCGAGTAGCTTCGACTGCTCGGGGCTCGTCATGGCTGCTTGGGCGGCCGCTGGGGTTTCGATCCCCCGTACAACCTATGAACAGTGGTCAGCCCTTCCGCATGTGGCGAGTTCAAGCATCCAGCCTGGAGACCTGCTGCTCTATGACGCCGAGGGCCACGTGGCCATCTATGTCGGGAACGGCAATATCGTGGACGCTCCGCAGCCTGGCATGACCGTGGAAGAGATCCCCATGTCCACACCCTGGTACGCGTCGACGTTCAACGGCGCCGTCAGGCCGTAGCCACAAGTGCTGGCAGCTGCTGGCGAGCAGCGGCGGCACGTCCACCGGCCAGGGGCTGCGAGGCCCCTAGCCGGTGAGGGCTAGGATCTCCGAGCGTGACGCCGAAGACCCTGGTGGTGACCAACGACTTCCCACCGCGGCAGGGCGGCATCCAGTCATTTGTGCATGCTCTGGTGTCCGCCCGGCCGCCGGGTTCAGTCGTCGTCTATGCCTCGTCGTGGCCTGGCGCCGCCGCGTTCGACGCCTGCCAGCCGTTCCCGGTGATCCGTCACCGGAGTTCACTGATGCTGCCGGTGCCGAGCGTGTCACGCCGGGCACGGGACATTGTCCGCGAGCACGGCTGCGACACGGTGCTATTCGGGGCCGCGGCACCACTCGGCCTACTTGCTCCAGGCCTGCGCAGCGCCGGAGTCAAGCGGTGCGTCGCGGTCACCCATGGCCACGAGGCCGGATGGGCGATGATTCCTGGCGCCCGCTCGCTGCTGCGGCGCATCGGCGATGAGGTGGACGTGATCACCTATCTCGGCGATTACTTCAAGGCCCGGCTCGCCGCCGCCCTGTCCCCGGCCGCCGCCGCGCGGATGGTCCGGCTCACCCCTGGTGTTGACGTCACTGAGTTTCGCCCTGGGCGCCGCGCCGACGGCATGCGGGAGCGGCTGGGCCTGACTGGGCGGCCGGTTGTGGTCTGCGTGTCGCGGCTGGTACCGCGTAAGGGCCAGGACACGCTGATCCGCTCCTGGCCGAAGGTTACGGCCAGAGTCCCGGACGCCGTGCTGTTGTTGGTGGGCGGCGGAAGGTATCAGCCGACGCTGGAAAGGCTAGCCGAACGGCTCCGTGTAAGATCGTCGGTCATGTTCACCGGCTCGGTTCCGTGGCGGGACCTGCCCGGCTATTACGGCGCGGGCGACGTCTTCGCGATGCCGTGCCGCACGCGGCGGCGTGGGCTGGACGTGGAAGGATTCGGCATCGTCTACCTTGAGGCGGCAGCGTCAGGGCTTCCCGTCATCGCCGGCGACTCGGGCGGAGCCCCCGATGCGGTGCTGAGCGGCCAAACCGGATATGTGGTGGACGGCCGGTCGCCAGATCAACTATCCACGCGCGTGCTTGAGCTGCTAACCGACGCCGATCGTGCCGCCGCGATGGGGGAGAAGGGGCGTTCCTGGGTCCTGGCCGAGTGGCGATGGGAACTCGTCGCGGAACGCCTGGACGCAGTGCTCGCTGGCGGGCACCCTTCAGCCAGTCCGTAGCGGCCCATTTGACCAGCGCCGACGGTGCCCACCCGCCCGTTCGCGCAGCACCGGATCACTGATAGAGAGCCTCGATGTCACCAGAGAAATCCTTGACGACCACGTTCCTCCGTACCTTCAGCGTCGGCGTCAGGTGACCACCGGTCTCGGTGAAATCGCCGCCGAGTACCCGGAAGCGCCTGATCGACTCGGCTCTTGACACTGCCTTGTTGGCCTCGTCTATGGCGGCCTGGATCTCTGCGGTGATGTCTGGATCGTCCGTCAGGTCCGCCGCGCTCGCGTCGGCGGGCTTGCCGTGGGTTGCCTTCCAGTGCGTGAGGGTCTCCTCGTCCAGAGTCACCAGGCACGCCACGTAGCGCCTGCCATCGCCGACCACCATGCACTGGCTGATCAGTGGGTGTGCGCGCACCCGATCCTCGAGAACAGCCGGCGCGACGTTCTTTCCGGCGGCCGTGACGATCAGTTCCTTCTTGCGCCCCGTTATCCGCAGAAAGCCTTCGTCGTCGAGTTCGCCGATGTCACCGCTGTGCAACCAGCCATCCTCGTCGATCATTTCCGCGGTCGCGGTGTCGTTGTGCCAGTAGCCGGTGAAGACGATGGGCCCTTTGATCAGGATTTCACCGTCGTCGGCGATCCGCAGCGCGACGCCTGGCAACGGCAGGCCGACTGTTCCGATCTTGTTCCGGGTTGGCCGGTTCACCGTGGCGGCGGGACTGGTCTCGGTCAGCCCATAACCTTCCAGGATCGTCATGCCCACACCGCGGAAGAAATGGCCGAGCCGCTCGCCGAGCGGCGCACTGCCGGATACCGCGTACTGGACCCGCCCCCCGACGGCGGCGCGCAGCTTGCCGTAGACGAGCCGGTCGGCTAGCGCGTGCCTGATCCGCAGCGCAGCCGTCGGACCGGCGCCATCCAGGGACTTGCTGTAGTCGACCGCTGTGTTGACGGCGAACTCGAAGATCCTCTGCTTGACCGGGTTCTCAGCCGCCTGCTGCGTCGCGGTGTTGTACACCTTCTCAAAGACGCGCGGTACCGCGAGCAAGAACGTGGGCCTGAACGAGGCCAGGTCCGGCTGAGCATTCGCCATGTTGGGAGTGTGTCCGAGCACGGTCCCCGACTCCATGCAGCCAACCTGGATGATGCGTGCGAAAGAGTGCGCGAGGGGAAGGAACAGCAGCGTTGAGCCGTCGGCGACGTCGAATGCCTCGACTAGTGCACCCGTGAAGGCGTTTCTCGCATCAGAAAGCAGGTTGCCGTGAGTGAGCTCGCAGCCCTTTGGCGTGCCGGTGGTGCCGGAGGTATAGATGATCGTGGCCAGATCCGCGGCGCCTCGCGACGCCCGGCGCTTGGTGATTTCTTCATCGGCCACGCCAGTTCCGCCCTCGGCGAGCTCGCCGAGCGCGCCGGCCTCGATCTGCCACATATGGCTCAGGTCGGCGAACTTCCCGCGCATGTCAGCAACCACGGCCTCATGCCCGCCGGTCTCCACGAAGACTCCCTTGGCGCCGGAGTCCGACAGGATCCACTCGACCTGCTCGGCCGAGGAGGTCTCGTAGATCGGCACGGTGACCGCACCGGCCGCTAGGATCGCGTAGTCGATTAGCGTCCACTCGTAGCGGGTCCGTGACATCAGCGCGACCCGGTCGCCTGACTCGATCCCGGCGGCGACCAGACCCTTGGAAATCCGTGCCACCTCGCCGCCGAACTCACTGGCGGTCACATCCTGCCAGGCGGCGCCTGACCTACGCCGGAGCACCACGGTGCCGGGCTCGTCCGCAGCCCGCTTGAAAACGATGTCGGTGAGGTTGGCCGAAGCGGAGATATCGACCAGAGCCGGAATGCTGTACTCGCGCACGCCATCTCCTTGCCAGGTGTGTCAGCTGCACGGCAGCCTGCAATGGAAGGTACCGCGACTTTGCTACTGACTGGTAGTGCCGGTCGACCTGCGGTGTCGCCTGTCGTGTGCGGACTACCTCTTAAGGTGTGCTCATGCGGGTCCACGTGGTGAGCGACGTGCACGGCAGCACCGATGCGCTCGCGCGGGCCGGCGACGGTGCCGACGCAGTATTCTGCCTCGGCGACTTGATCCTTTTTGTTGACTATGCGGACCATGGGCGGGGCATTTTCGCGGACCTGTTCGGTGCGGAGCAGGCACGGAGATTCATCGCGCTGCGCACTGCCCGGCGATTCGATGAAGCCCGGGCGATGTCCGCGCGTCTTTGGGCCGGGTTGGGCGGCGATCCGGCCAAACACGTCGAGGAGGCCGTGGCTCGCCAGTACGCGGAGCTTTTCGCCGCGCTTCCCGAACCCGCCTATCTCACCTACGGCAACGTGGACATCCCACACATGTGGCAAGCGCACCTGAGGCCGGGGCACACAGTGCTCGACGGGGAAAGTATCGAGCTCGATGGACTGACGTTCGGGTTCGTTGGCGGTGGGCTTCGCTCGCCCTACCGGACCCCGAACGAGATCGACGATGACGCTTTCGCCGCCAAGGTGGCGGCCGTCGGGCGCGTAGATGTGCTGTGTACCCATATCCCCCCAGCCGTTCCCGAACTTCTCTATGACACCGTCGCGCGCCGCCTCGAGCGCGGCAGCGAGGACCTGCTCCAAGCCATTATCCGCACCCGGCCACGGTATGTTCTCTTCGGTCACGTGCATCAGCCTCTCGTCAACCGTGCCCGGATCGGTACCACTGAGTGCATCAATGTCGGTCATTTCCGCGCCACGCGGACTCCGTACGTCTTTGAGTGGTAGCGGTACGCTCCGTGCGTGGCCGCCGCGCGTGGCCCGCCGGGTGGGAAGGGAGATGCGATGGCGGACAGGACGAGCTCGAGCACCATCGTCAAGGCGCCGCGGACCACCGTCATGGGCATCATCGCCGACATCCCCACCTACCCCGAGTGGGCAGGTGGGGTGCGGTCCGGTGAAGTGGTCGAATCATGGCCGGATGGGCGGCCTCGGCAAGTGCGGTTGGTCCTCGATGCCGGTTTCATCAAGGACACCTTCGTTCTCCTGTACGACTGGGAAGCGGACACGCAGGTGTGCTGGCAACTCGTCGAGGCGACGACGGTACTGTCCGCGTTGACCGGTTGCTACCTGCTGGCCGACCACGACGGCGGCACCGAGGTCAGGTACGAAATCACCGTTGGACTCCGCATTCCGATGATCGGGATGCTCAAACGCAGGGCGGAAAAGATGATCATCGATAGCGCGCTCAAGGGCCTGAAGAAGCATGCGGAGAACATCGGAGACGCTCAATGACGTGGCTCGACGACCTACAGCGCCGGCTCGCAATTGCCGGTGCGCGCAGCCTTGGCCATGATTTCGCCGACCAGATCGGCCGTACCCTCCGCGGCGAGGGCGAGGACGTATGGGAGACCGCCACCACCGAGCCGGTGGGAGCCGCCGCGGGCACCGCCCCCGAGTGCGCGTGGTGCCCGGTATGCCGTGCGATCCGCATGGCCCGCGAGTCCCGCCCTGACCTAGCTGCGCGCGTCGGTGATACCGCCGGCGCGTTGATGTCGGTCGCGCAAGACGCGATATCCGCGATCGATGCTGTGCTGTCCCGGCCGCCCGAATCGGCGCCGGAGCCCCCGTCCACGGCCGATACGAGCAGCGAGCAACACGAATTGGAGCAAAGGCCGAAAACCTCGGCAAACGGGCAACAAGGCTAGTCATGTGCCTGGCCATTGGCGTGGATGTGGGTGGCACCAAGGTCGCTGCGGGAGTGGTGGACGAGCAAGGCCGGATTGTCGAGAAGCTGCGGCGGCCGACACCGTCGAGCAGCCCGGAGCAGACGGCCATCACCATTAGTGATGTTGTAGCCGAGCTGATGAGCCGTCATGCTGTTGGGGCGGTTGGCCTGGGAGTTGCCGGGTTTGTCGATGAAGCCCGTGCGCACGTCGTGTTTGCGCCAAATCTTGCGTGGCGTGGCGAGCCGGTGCAGAAGGTGGTCCAGGATCGCCTGGGAGTCCCCGTCGTGGTGGAGAACGATGCCAACGCGACGGTATGGGCGGAGACCAGATTTGGTGCGGCCCATGGCGATGGCTACGTCATTCTCATAACGGTGGGGACTGGTATCGGCTGTGGCATCGTCGTGGACGGCGAACTCTATCGTGGCCGTTGGGGAATCGGCGGTGAAGCCGGCCACTACCGCGTCGTGCCGGACGGGCGGCTCTGCGGCTGCGGCAACCGGGGATGCTGGGAGCAATACGCGAGCGGCAATGCGCTTGTGGCCGAGGCGCGCGACTTCGCGCGCCGGTCACCCGCCGCCGCAGTCCGCCTGCTGGAACTCGCCGGTGGCACGCCGGATGGTATCGCCGGTCCCGAGATCACGCTCGCCGCGACCGAGGGTGATCCTGCCGCGCTGCGCTGCTTCAGCATCGTGGGCACATGGCTCGGCCAGGGCATGGCAGACCTGGCGGCGATCCTGGATCCAGGATGTTTTGTCGTGGGCGGCGGCGTCTCTGCGGCGGGGAAACTACTGCTGGACCCGGCCAGGGCGGCGTTCGAGAAGGCCCTCACCGGCAGCGGGTACCGCATGCTGGCCGAGATCACGCGCGCGCAGCTCGGTGAGGATGCGGGTTTGGTCGGTGCCGCGGACCTGGCGCGCCGCTGAGCGCGGTCGTCCGCGGTTGGCTTTCCACAGAGGCGATTAGCTGTCCACAGAATGGCGTTCACCCATACCGCCAGGCTTGACAACCGGCAAGAATCGCCAGTAGGGCAACGCCCCCAATGGGCGGGTGGGTCGTGTGTGGAGGCTGCGGATTCGCGGGTGGGTCGCGCCGCGGCAGCCGTTCGGGATAAGAGATTGGGAGAGCCAGCCCTAGACGGCTGCCCCGTCATCCGGGCCAGAGTCCCCCTGGCCGTCGTCGCTCATGCGCAATACAAGAGTGACGAAGCCGCCCACAAACGCGGCCACAGCGCAGAAGGCGACCCACGAGGGGATCGTCCAGCCGGCGACCGTGGCGACCAGCAGGTATCCGGGACCGCCGAACAAGGCGAGCCAGGCACCCTTGGTGACGGGATCAAGCCTCGGCAGCGCGGGAGGGGGCGGCGGGACGTAGTGTTCGTCGGCGCCAGGTTCGAGCGCTTCCTCCTCGGCCGGTATGGCGTCCGGCTCGGCCGCCGTGACGTCCTGCGCGGCGGGCGTCGCGTCCGGGTCACCCGGCTTGATCACCCGGACGCCGAAAGAGTGGGTCGTCAGGCTTTCCTCGGCCGGCCACGGCGCCGCTTCGCCGTCCTCCTCGTCCTCGGGCGGCTGGTCAAACCGGGAAACGATGTCACGCCAGATCTCGTCTTCGTCATGTTCGCGGTCGGCCCTGTCGGGACCCTCCATCTGGTCACCCCTTTCCGACACGGCTGTGCGCGCGAACGAATTCCAGACTTCCCTCGAAGATGACGGGCGCGTCGTTGTCAAGCGTCGCGACGTGGTAACTGTCGGCGCATGTTCGCACCGTGAGCTGGCTGGCCGGGAGCGTGCGCCGGAGCACCCCAAGGCTGTCGGGGCCAACCACGTGGTCTTCGGGACTTTTGAACACCAGGACCGGCTGGGTCACCCTGCCGAGCCCCTCGGACGTCAGATTCCAGATCCCGGGAAGACTCGCCGCCGCCTTGACGGGCGTCCTGTCATAGGCGAGTTCGTGCTCGCCCTCCTTCTTGATGTCGCTGGCGATTCCCTTGACGGACGGCAGGATGTGTTTGAGCACCGGTGCCACGGCGAACAGGATCTTGAGCCTGATGCCGCTGTCCAAGGTGATCGACGGGTTGACGAGCACCAGGCCACTGATCGCGTCTCCGTGGATCTCGGCGAGCCTGAGGGCGAGGCAGGCCCCAAGCGAAAGGCCCATGACGAATACCTCGTCGGTCCGTTTGGCCAGTCCCTCGAGCGCGCGGTCCACCTCGGCGTACCAGTCCTCCCATCGGGTGCGCGCCAGCTCCTGCCACGTCGTCCCGTGTCCGGGAAGCCGGGGGAGGGAGACAGTCAGCCCCGCACCGGCAAGGTATTCCCCCCACGGCCGCAACGAGTGCGGCGTGCCCGTGAATCCATGACATAGCAGTACGCCCACTGGCCCGCCGTGGTGTGTGTAGGGTTCTGCGCCTGGCATCACGGGCATGGGACCCCCTCGCGTTCGCAATCTCTGACTGGCATCGTCGCATGCCCGGATCCTTGCGCGCGACGGCGGCGAGCAGGCGATTGGCGGTCTTCCGCCAGCAGGCCGCGCGTTGCGGATATGTACGCCACGCCGGTGCCTGGTGGGAAGATGCAGACGGGGCGGGTTGCGCGGTGAGGAGGCCGGGGTGTTCTACTGGCTGGTCAAAGCGGTCTTGGGGCCGATACTCCATCTTGTGTTCCGGCCGTGGGTGGAGGGCGCGGAGAACGTGCCCCGTGAGGGCCCGGCGATCATCGCAAGCAACCACCTGTCCTTCGCCGATCACTTCTTCGGTCCGCTGCCGTTGCCACGGAAGGTCACATTCCTGGCCAAGGCCGAATACTTCACCGGGTCCGGGCTCAAAGGCCTGCTCAGCAAGGCGTTCTTTCGTGGGGTGGGGCAGATCCCCGTCGACCGCGGCGGCGGGCAGGCGAGTGACCGGGCCCTGCGCACGGGCCTGCGCGTGCTCGCCGAAGGCAAGCTGCTCGGCATCTACCCTGAGGGCACCCGCTCGCCCGACGGCAGGCTCTACCGCGGTAAGACCGGCGTAGCGCGGCTGGCGCTGGAGGGCCGTGCCGTCGTGATTCCAAGTGCCATGGTGGGCACCTTCGAGCTGATGCCGCCGGGGCGGATCTGGCCGAGACTGCGAATCCGCCCGGGAGTTCGTTTTGGCAAGCCGCTCGATTTCTCCCGCTACTACGGCATGGAGTCCGATCGGCTGGTGCTCCGCGCGGTCACCGATGAGATCGTTTATGCGCTTATGGAGCTATCGGGCCAGGAGTACGTGGACAAATATGCCCAGCAAGCCAAGGCGGAATTGCAGGCCGCTCGCAAGCGGCGGTCCACAAGCAGCGTCGGCGCCGTCGGCGGCGCGGCCCCGGGCGTTACGTCGGCCGGCGGCGCGGCCCCGGGCGTTACGTCGGCCGGCGGCGCGGCCCCGGGCGTTACGTCGGCCGGCGGCGCGGCCGCCGCGGGCGCCACGGTCGGGACGGATGCGGCCAGCAGGGATCAGGAGCAGTGAGGTGATCGAGCAAGACCTGGACGGCAATCGCCCTTCGTGACGTCGACCATCCTGGCCAGGCAGCCATGATTCACCGTCTTCGGCGGCGCCTTATTCTGCTGGCCACCACGGCCGTGCTCCTGGCCATTCCGGCCGCGACCGGCGGGGTGCACCGGATGGGCCCAACCGCGCCAGCCCAGGTCTTGTCGGGGCTTGAGGCGGCAGGAAACGCCAGCATTGGCCGTGACTGTGGGTATAGCCAGCCCCTTGTCGCCGGATCCCGGCGGAGCCTCTGGCTGTTCTGTGATACGCCCGTCTACCAGCGGCGCCACGCCGCGGGCGATCGTTTCATGTGGACACTCGAGCGGTTTATCAACGGTTCGACAGCTGCGCTCGGACCAGGGGCTGCGGGCCGGGCGCCGGGCAGGCTGACCGAGGTGCGCACACCGGACACGGGAAACGGTCTGGCGGCGCCGCGCCCACATACGCCGTCGCGGTTTCTGCCCACACCCGCCGGGCTCGTGACGCTGGCAGGCCAGCCCTGTGAATCCGGCGGCGGTTCCTATGCCGCCTCGTGGATCAGCGGTGTCACGCGCATACCGTCCTCGGCGGATCTGCTGATCACGTTCAACGACTATTGCGTGCTGACCAGCATGGGTCCTCGTTTCGTGCACGAGGGCTTCGGCCTGGTTGAGTATGACCCCACGACCAACACGCTGGGCAACGAAGTGCGGGTGTTCACCGGCCTGGACCTCGTCGGCGCCTTAGCGCTTGGCTCGCCCATTTTTTCCGGCCGGTACCTGTACCTGTTCAGCCCGGTATGCACGGTTGCGGGCAAGGGCGCGTGCGCGGCGGGTAACGTTTCGGTAGCCCGGGTGGGCGCCATGCCGCTTGACTGGGCGGATCCGCTTGGTTACCAGTGGTGGACCGGCGGCCGGGCCGGTGCATGGACGTCCAATGCGGCCGCGGCGGGCTCGGTCATCAAAGGCGCGGCGCCGTATGCGGTGAGCGTGGAGGACTTCTTCGCCGCTGGGCACCGCCTGGTTCTCGTGGAGCAGACCGACATCAGCGGCAGATTCAATGTGTACGAGTCGCCAACGCCGACGGGCGCCTGGGTCAAGATCCAAACAGGGCGCGTGCCATGCGGCCCAAGCCGTAGAGGCAACCTGGACTTCTGCCGCGCGATCATCGGCCACCCTGACCTCAGCACTCGCTCACGGCTGGCGCTCTCCTACTTCGACCCGGGTGCGAGCGTGCACGGCCATGTCATGGTCCAGGACTTCCCGTGGTAGCCGTCACTGTGACGATGCCCAGCCTTTCGCACGTCGTATGGCGGCCCGCCAGCGGTCATGACCGGTGTCATCGGGCGGGCCCGGCTCGAAGCGCCGGTCGAGCTGCCAGGTCGTCGCGAGCTCGGCGGGCGATGACCACATACCGATGCCGAGCCCGGCGAGGAACGCCGCACCGAACGCCGTAGTCTCGGCCACCACCGGCCGTTCGACCGGGATCTGCAGCTGATCGGCCTGCATCTGCATGAGCAGGTTGTTGGCGCTCGCGCCGCCATCCGCCTTCAGCACGGCGGGGACACTTCCTGTCCCGGCGATCATCAGCGCGAATACGTCGCGTACCTCGAAGGCGATGGCTTCCAGGGTCGCGCGGACCAGGTGCGCCCGCGTCGTGCCGCGCGTGATACCGAGGATCGTTCCCCTCGCGCCGGGATCCCAGTCGGGCGCCCCCAGACCGGTCAGCGCCGGGACAAACACCACGCCACCGGAATCCGGCACGGTCCCGGCGAGCGCCTCGGTCTGCGATGCGGCGTCGATGATGCCGAGCCCGTCACGCAGCCACTGCACCGCCGCGCCCGTGACGAAGATCGCGCCCTCCAGCGCGTAGCTCAGTTTTCCGCCCGGCTCCTGCCAGGCAACCGTGCTCAGCAGGCCAGACGTGGTGCGGGCGATCTCGGTCCCGGTATTGACGAGCACGAAGGAACCAGTGCCGTACGTGCACTTGGTGTCGCCGGGCGCGAAGCACGCCTGGCCGAAGAGCGCCGCCTGCTGATCGCCGGCGATTCCCGCGATCGGCACGTCAAGGCCGAGGAACTCCTCGGGATCGACCCGGCCCACCTCTCCGTACGACGGGACGACCTCGGGCAGCGCACTCATCGGAACACCAAAGAGATCACACAGTTCCGCCGACCACTGTCCGGCCCGGATGTCGTAGAGCAGTGTCCGCGACGCGTTGGAGGCGTCGCTCACGATACGGCGCCCCTTAGTCAGCCGCGCGATGATGTAGGCGTCCACCGTGCCGGCCACCAGGCTGCCGTCGGTGACACCAGCCCAGGTGGACTCGTCGTTTGCCGCGATCCACGCGAGTTTGGTGGCAGTGAAATAGGGATCGATCCGCAGTCCGGTCAGTTCCGTCACCCGGGGCTCGTGCCCCGCGTCACGCAGGCGGTCGCACAGCGCAGCCGTTCGGCGGTCCTGCCAGACGATCGCGCGTCGCGGTGCAGCGAGCCGGTGACGATCCCACACCACCAACGTTTCCCGTTGATTTGTGATGCCGACCGCCTCGACGGTTGCCCCGCCGCTCAGCGCTTGCCTGGCGGCGGAAAGCGTTGCCTGCCAGATTCCCTCAGGCAGGTGTTCGACCCAGCCGGGCTCGGGGTAATGCTGACGGAACTCGGCATATCCTCGGCCACGGATCTTGCCGTCGGCCGAGATGATAAGCGCAGTGACCCCCGTAGTGCCGGCGTCGATGGCGAGCACGCTCATGGGCACTAGTCTGGCCCGCGGGAACCTTCTCCGGCCATCCGGCACGACGAGAGGAATCAAGATGAGAGTGGGAGTTCTCACTGGCGGCGGCGACTGCCCGGGGCTAAACGCCGTCATCCGCGCTGTTGTCCGTAAGGGAGTGCAGCAGTACGGGTACGAGTTCGTCGGTTTCCGGGACGGATGGCGCGGCCCTCTGGAGGGGGACACCGTCACCTTGGACGTTCAGGCGGTGCGCGGAATCCTGCCCCGTGGTGGCACGATCTTGGGCTCATCCCGAACCAATCCGCTCAAGGTGGACGGTGAGGGCCGGTCGGGTGTGGACCGGATCAAGGACAACCTGGCGGGTCTTGGCGTGGACGCCCTCATCGCGATCGGTGGTGAGGACACGCTGGGCGCCGCCGCCAAGCTGTCCGAGCAGGGTCTCGACGTGATCGGCGTGCCGAAGACCATTGACAATGATCTAGGCGCCACGGACTACACGTTCGGCTTCGACACGGCGGTCAATATCGCGATGGAGGCGATTGACCGCCTGCACACCACGGCGGAGAGTCACCACCGCGCCCTGATCGTCGAGGTCATGGGCAGGCACGCCGGTTGGATCGCCCTGCACGCCGGGCTGGCGGGCGGGGCCAATGTGATCCTGATTCCTGAGCGGCCTTTCGAGATCAACAAGGTTGTCGCGTACGTGGAGAGCAGGTTCCAGACCAGGTACGCGCCGATCGTAGTGGTCGCGGAGGGGGCGCATCCCGCGGAGACCGATCTGGAACTCGCCAATCAGCAGCTGGATGAGTTCGGGCACGTCCGGCTGGGCGGCATCGGGCAGCGTCTCGCGAACCAGATCGAGAAGCGCACCGGGAAGGAGGCCCGCTGCGCCGTGCTCGGCCACATCCAGCGCGGTGGCACGCCCACCGCCTTCGACCGGGTCCTCGCGACCCGCTTCGGGGTGCACGCGATCGAGGCCGTCCATGACGGTGCCTTCGGCGTGATGGTCGCGCTGCGGGGGACGGAAATCGTCCGGGTGTCACTCGCCAAGGCGACGAGCGAGCTGAAACTCGTGCCCACCGAGCGGTACGCCGAAGCAGAAGTATTTTTCGGCTCATAATCCTTAACGGCTGCCGCTGCCAGTCGCTCGCCTGAATGTGGACTCAGTCGCGCGATGGGTCCTAGTTATCCACACAATGTGGTTCACCCATTCCGCCGCTATTGACAAGCTGGCAAGATCAGCAGTGGGGCAACGCCCCCATAGGGAGGGCGGGTTTTGTAGGAGAGTCGTGGAGGCGCTGCGGAGTCGCGAGCGTGAGACAGCGGGCTGCTGTTAAGGACCGTGGCCGTGGACTGGCACACTATGGACGTGCCTGCCGTTGACCTACCTGAGCCGTGCGTCTTGCTCAAGCTAGGCGAGATCGTCCTCAAAGGGCGTAACCGTCAGCGATTCGAACGGATGCTGCACGGGAACATCCGCACCGCGCTGCGTGAGCTGCCCGTCCATGTGGAGATATGGCAGCGCGAGGGGGTCATCGTGCTGCCTATCCGCGACACAGCCTTGGCCGATCTGGACAAAGCCATCGACGCGGTGGCGAGGCGGGTCTGCGCTGTCATGGGAATTGTCCGGGTCCACCCGGCGGTACGGGTGTCGAAGGACCCCGGCGCCGCCGCGGCCGCCGCGGTGGATCTTACCGTTGGCGCGACAGGAACCTTCGCTGTGCGGGCCCGCCGCAGGGATAAGCGCTTCCCGATGCGGTCCATGGAGCTCGCGGCGTTCATCGGTGCCCGCGTGCAAGAGGCTCATGTCCTCGGCGTGAACCTCAGCCACCCTGACACCGAGGTGTTCGTCGAGGTCGACCAGCGTGAGGTCTTTGTCTTCACCAGCGGTATCCCAGGCCAGGGCGGCCTTCCCGTGGGTATGAGCGGCCGTGGGCTCGTGCTGATGTCGGGTGGGATCGACTCACCGGTTGCCGCGTACCGAATGATGCGGCGTGGCCTGCGCTGCGACTTCCTGCACTTTTCCGGAATGCCGCTCACCGGCCCAGAGTCGATCTACAAGGCGTACGCGCTCATGCGGGAACTGGATCAATTCCAGGGACGCTCGCGGCTCTTCGTCGTGGCCTTCGGCCGGGCGCAGCAGCAGCTCGTCGCCAGTGGGGCCGAACGCTTGCAGATCATGGCGCAGCGCAGGCTCATGCTCAAGACCGGTGAGGTGCTTGCCACCAGGCTCGGTGCCGCCGCCCTGGTCACCGGTGACTCTCTGGGCCAGGTGAGTAGCCAGACGCTGGCTAACATCACCGCACTCGACGACGCCGTCGAGCTGCCCATCCTGCGTCCGCTGATCGGCTGGGACAAGACGGAGATCATGGCTGAGGCCCGCCGGATCCACACACTCGCGATCTCGGAGCTTCCTGACCAGGACTGCTGCACGCTCCTTACACCGCGCCGGGTTGAGACACAGGCGAAGGCGGCTGACCTTCGCCAGATCGAACGCCGGCTTGGGGTGGAAGAGATTGTCCAGGCATTGGTCGCCTCCGCTCAGGAGTACACCCTGGATTCGGCGGCTCCGGCAGGCTGAAGGGCCAGGCTGAAGGGTGCCGCCGCCCTCATGCAACACGCACGGGCAACGGCTTGGGGGCAGGCGCGGGCGTGAGCGTCCGGCCGACGATAGGTGGTAGGTGCTGCACGACGCTGGCGAGCTCACGGATGTCGCTGTCGATGAGCGCCTGGGCGCCGTCGCACAGTGCGGTCTCCGGGTTGGGGTGGACATCCACGATGATGCCGTCAGCGCCCACCGCGATCGCCGCACGAGAGAGCGGGAGTACGAGTTCACGGCGCCCACCTGAGTGCGATGGATCCACGATGACCGGCAGGTGGGACAGCCGCTGGGCGACCGCTACGGCGCTGACGTCGAGTGTGTTTCTTGTCGCCGTCTCGAACGTGCGGATGCCCCGCTCACAGAGTACGATATCAAGGTTGCCACGCTGTGCGATGTACTCGGCCGCCATGAGCCATTCCTCGACCGTGGCGTTCATTCCCCGTTTCAGCATGACCGGTTTTCCGGCCGAGCCGGCCGCCTGGAGCAGCCCGAAGTTTTGCATGTTGCGGGTGCCGATTTGGAGCATATCGGCGTAGCTGGAGACGAGTTCTACGTCATTCGCGTCGACGACCTCCGTTACGACAGGCAAACCTGTTTCTGCCCGCACGTCCGAGAGGATTTTCAGGCCCTTCTCGCCGAGCCCTTGGAACGCGTATGGGGATGTCCGCGGCTTGTAGGCGCCACCGCGCAGCAGCGCGGCACCTGCCGCTTTAGCCATGTGAGCCGATCGAAGTGCCTGTTCCGGAGTCTCTACCGCACACGGCCCGGCGATGACGGTGAGTGTGTCCGGACCGATGGGAACGCCGCCCACCCGCACGACCGACCGGTCTGGATGGTTTTCCCTGCTTACGAGCTTGTACGGGACGGAGATACGCACGACGTCGAGGACGCCGCGGAGGCTGCGCAAGTTAGGCGCGTCGAACTGCTCGATGTCTCCGACCAGACCGACAATTGTGCGGGATACGCCGCGGCTGACGAATGCTTCACCCCCCGCGGTCCGCACAAGCTCGACTATCGCGTTGATATCCTGAGCGGTTGCCTCCGGCGCCATTACCACGACCATGGTTCGTCTCCTTTGAAGTCCCAAGTAACGCCAAAGGCCCCGGGCCATTCCGGCCCGGGGCTCTCGAGAGGTCGCTTCGTCAGGGCAGCATCTGGCGGGCGACCGGCCCAGGCCGGTGGCCAAAGGTAAACCAGGACTGCTGACTCACGAGGGAGAGCTTAACGCATGTGATCGCCGAGCGCATGCCCGTTGTGAGCACGGCCGGGCCGCGCGGACGCGGATGTCACGTCCTGGGTCAAATCGGGCGCCCTGCGGGCCATCGGCCGTGCTACGGGCCAGTGGATGGCCCACCGACCGGAAGGCGTAACCCGGTGGATGGCCCCACCGATCGGACAATGGACCGGGCGATATGACATCGGGGGGTCATTGTTTTCTAAGTGCCTTCAGCACGGCGATGTCGTGGGCGTGCGGCTTGGCCGGGCCCGGGGTCTCGACGATGAAGGGAATTCCCGCCGTCAGCGGGTGGTGGAGCAGTTCGCGGAACGGCTCAGTGCCGAGGGGCCCGGCGCCGATATATCCGGCGCCGATGTGTTCGTGCCTGTCGCGCCGCGAGCCGCATGGATCCTTCGAGTCGTTGGCGTGCACCAGCTTGAGACGGCCGGGGCCGACCGCGGATTGGAGCGCGTCGAGCATCCAGGCCACGCCGCCAGGCGCTGCCAGATCGTGACCGGCCGCGTACACATGGCACGTGTCCAGGCAGATCCCCAGGCGTGGATGCCAGCTGAGCGCGTCCAGGTAGATGGCGAAGTCGGTGACGCGAGCACACAGGCCCGGGCTCGCCATCGACTCGAGCAGCAGGCACGGGCCGTGATCCTCGATGTCGTCGAGCAGCGGCATGAGTTTGTCCCTGACCTGCCGACGCGCGCGTGCGTGCTCGCCCGTCACGGCCGATCCAGCGTGCACGACAACACCGCCCGCGCCGATCTCGGCGGCGCGGCGCAGTGCGTGTCGTAGCGACTCAGCGGAGCGGGCCGCGGTCTGCGGATCCGGCGACGCCAGATTGACGAGGTAAGAGGCGTGCACGTATACGGGCAGGCCGGACTGGGCCAGCGCGGCATCCTCGGCCGGGTCACCATTGCTGAGCGCCCAGCCACGCGGATTGGACACGAACAACTGGATCACTTCGGCACCCACGGTTGCCGCATACCGCAATCCGGCGGTGGCGAGCCCGCCCGAGACTGGCACGTGGGCACCGATCGGCCGGTATCCCATGCCCGCCGCTAGGGTCCGGCAATGAGCGTGATGGTGCTGCCCTTGGGTGCTTGGCCGGTTGGGTTGTAGCCGATCACGCTGCCATTCGGGAATCCCACAATATTGACGTGGAACCCGAGGTCCTGGAGCTGTTTGCGCGCGTCATGCGCGGGCTGCCCGGTCACGCTGGGAATCTGGACCATCGGTGGCCCGGCCGAGATGTAGAGGGTGACCACCTCACCCTGTGTGATCGACGAGTTCGCCGGGGGGCTCTGTTTGACCACGCTGTCCTGCGGGACGGTGCTGCTGCTTACCGTTTGTTCCTGCACCTGTAGCTGGTGCTGCTGCAGCCATTGCTCCGCGACCTGTTTGGGCTGCCCGGTGAAATCAGGCAGCCCGATTCCCGCGCTTGTCGTGATCTTGACTGGCTTCGTCTGCGGCCATGAGGTACCGGCAATCGGATCGGTCCTGATGACCTCGCCCTTGGGCACGGTGGGCGACGCCTCCTGCCTGACCGCCCCGGGCGTCAGCCCGGCCGCCCGCAGCGCGGTCCGGGCATCGGCAAGCGCCTTGCCCGTGACGTTGGGAACGGGGATCATCCGCGGGCCGGCCGACGGGATCAGGGTGATGACCGAGCCCTGCGGGGCGCGGCTGCCGATCGCTGGCACCGTGTGGGCCACGTCGCCCTTCGGCACCATGTTGTCCACTTGCGGAGCGCCCACCTTAACGGTGAACCCCACGTTGCGCAGCTCGGCGGTTGCGGTCGCGGTGGTGAGCCCGGCCACGCTAGGTATCCGCGTGTAGCGGCCAGCGATCTGCCACCAGACAAGGAGGGCCGCGACGACGGCCGCCGTGAGGCCGACAGCGAGATAGGCACCCCGGCGGCTGAACAGCCAGTCTCCAAGAGTGTGCCGACGCGGCGGACCAGGCTCGCCCGGCGCGCCGGGCACCACCACCAGCGTGTTGTTTTGGCTGCCCGGCTGCCTCACCAATGCGGCGTGCGGCCCGCCCGCCTGCCCGGCGCCATGAAGGCCGCCCGGACCGCCGTTGCCGAGGCCAGGGCCGAACGCAGGCAGCGCGGATACGCCAGGGACGCCGGGGACGCCGAAGATCGCCGACTGCTGTGGCCGGCCGACGCCGACTGGAATCTGGGCGACGGGCACCGGCGGGTTCTGCAGGCCGGGCGGACCGGGCGGGCTCTGCGCGCCGGGCGGGCTCCGCAGGCCGGGCAGGCTGTGCGGGCCGGGCAGGCTGTGCGGGCTGGGCAAGCTGTGCGGAGCCCGCTGCCCCGGCTCGCCCGGCTGCTCCCGCTCACTGGCAAACGGCACCTCGGGGCCCGGTGCAAATGCCGACCCGCCGGGCAGGCGGCGCCGCGCGTCGAAGACGGCGCGCAGCAGCTGGCTGGCGTCATCCGGCCGGAGTTCCGGATCGCGGCTGGTGGCGAGCGCTACGAGCGCGTCAAGCGCCTGGGGCAGGCCAGGGACGATCTGTGAGGGCGCAGGGACGGCCTCGTTGACATGGCGATAGGCGACCGCGAGCGGTGAGTCGCCCGTGTACGGCTGACGACCGGTGACCAGCTCGAACAGCACCACACCTGCGGCGTAGACGTCGCTGCGCGCGTCGCCGGCGGCGCGGGACACCTGTTCGGGCGCTAGGTAGGCGGGCGTGCCGATAAGCATGCCCGTCTTCGTATGCCTGGCCTGCGCTACGGCACGGGCCAGGCCGAAGTCCACAACCTTTACCCGCATGTCGGCGGCGAGCAGCACATTTTCCGGCTTGACGTCGCGGTGCACCAAACCCGCTTGATGAGCAGCGCCGAGACCGGCCAGGACAGGGACCATGAGGTCGAGCGTCTCTGCCGGGCCCAGCCGCCCGCGCTCGTTCAGCAGGTCACGCAGCGTGCGGCCACGTACATACTCCATGGCCAGGTAGAGGTGCTCGCCGTCGCTGCCCTGGTCGAAGACGGCCACGATGTTCGGGTGCGACAGGCGCGCCACCGACTTAGCCTCGTCGATAAAGCGGCGCACGAAGTCGGCGTCGCTGGCCAGCTCCCTGTGCATGATCTTCAGGGCCACTGTCCGGTCAAGCCGGGTGTCGGTGGCAATGTATACCGTGGCCATCCCGCCGCGGGCGATGCGGGACTCGACACGGTAGCGACCGTCGAGCAGCTGCCCGATCGGCGCATCGGCTAGCGTGGCGTCCATTTGCGATGAAGTCTACGGACAGTTGCCTGCTGCGCCGTGCCAAAGCGCCAGAAGCACCAACCACCCCACCCAGGTTCGCTAACGCGCCACGGGCCGCGATGGGCCACCGAGGCCGTCGCGGCCCTCAGAGGGCTGTTACAAAAATAACCGCCTTCCGGCGGGTAGTGGGGGACTGGCCGATGGGAGGTGCCATGTGCCCAAGCAAGGCGGAGCGATCTCCACTCTGAGTCCTTGCCGACCAGCACCAAGGGGAGATCATTTTTGGTCGGATTCGATTTGCGACCGCCCCGGGACCGCGGCCGGTGGTCCACCCCGCGTGTTAGTTGATCTCTAAACCCGCCAACGAAGGCGCCGGAGTGAGCCGCGGCCAGCTTGATCCCTTACGTCGGAGACTTTTCAGCGCCGACAGCTGAAAAGGCTCCGACGTAGTGGATCATGGACGGCCCGGCTGGCATCAGGGTGGCAGTACACCTTGACGGCCATGCGGGAGCGGCCCCGCTGGCCCACCGCGACCACTGGGGTGCCCCTCCAGTGGTGGCCCATTGTGGCCCCCCTACCCGACCGCCAGACCCGCCCACGGCCGCTCCAGCGCCCGGCAGCAGGATCGATTCAGAAACAGCCCGCAGAGGGGCCGCGGGGCCACCCAGGCCATCGCGCAGGCGCCAGGAGGCGCCAGGAGGCGTCGGGAGCGAGCGCGCTCAGCCGGAGACCGGCGGCGAGGAGGCTTGCCCGTAACGCCGCCGCGGCACCCGGCCCGCCAGGTACGCGAGCCGCCCCGCGCTCACGGCGTCTCGCATCGCCGCCGCCATCAATTCTGGCCGTTTCGCCC